>OLQP01000035.1_pt1 | contig 129384 bp, 113 predicted proteins | sample 1643181 | NCBI WGS metagenome assembly OLQP01 (sample SAMEA3136710, study PRJEB25190) | human gut metagenome | biome: human gut; feature: human-associated habitat; material: faeces | place: Austria | collected 2013 | reverse complement strand
ATGCGTGCGCAAAAGCACGCCGCGGCAATCTGGGGCCCGTCCCCAAATACCTATAAATATGCAGGCCAGCGATGTGTTAACGATGTGCCAGCGGGTGCGCCGCCAGATAGACCTCGGTCAGTTGCGTACGATCGACATGCGTGTAGACCTGCGTGGTCGATATATCGGCATGTCCCAAGATCTCCTGTAGCACACGGAGGTCTGCACCGCCCGCAAGCATATGGGTGGCAAAGGAGTGACGCAGCGTGTGGGGATGGAGTCCCACCAGCCCCACCTGGCGCCCGTAGCGCTCACAGATGGCATGGATGCCCTGGCGCGACAGACGGCGGCCGTTCTTATTTAAAAAGACCGCCGAGGTCTCGGTTCCGCGGGCATGGGCCGCCAAGCGAGAACGCCCCTCAGTTACATAGAGCGTCAGAGCTCGCGCCGCGCTTCCCACCAGCGGGGACAGGCGTTCCTTTGAGCCCTTACCGCGAACGAGTACAAAGCCATCGTCAATATGGATATCGCTCACATCGAGCCCCACCAACTCGCTCACACGCAAACCGCATCCGTAGAGCACTTCCAAGATGGCATGGTCGCGCAAGCCCATCTCGCCCTCGGGGAAGTCTTGATCGAGCAGCGCCGAGACGTCCTCCACCGATAGATACTCCGGCAAACGCTCAGCCTTTTTAGGCAGGCGCAACGCCGCCGTTGGATTTTGGGCCACAGCCCCATCGCGCACCAAAAAGGCATGCAGGCCCTTCACGGCCGCAAGCGCACGCTCCACCGAGGCATCGGAATAGCCCCCATCGCGACGGTCGGCGACAAAGCCCTCCACGACCTGACGAGTCACCTCTTCAAAAGACACAATACCCGCCCGCTCCAGATAGGCGCAGTACGTCGTCAGGTCACGACGATAGGCCGCAATCGTGTTGCGCGCCAAACCCCGCTCGACCGCGAGGTAATCGAGATACTCCCCCGCCGCCACGGCGAGCGACGAGGGAGTAGCTTCGGTATGTTCCTTATTCGCCGGCACCCTTAGTCCGTAGCGAGGTTCATGGGCGTCACCTGCAGACGGTCGACACCCTCGTGCTGGCCGATCGAAGCGCGCACGAACTCGCGGAACAGCGGCTGCGGGTTGGTCGGGCGGCTCTTGAACTCGGGATGAGCCTGGGTTGCCACATACCACGGATGCACGTCGCGCGGCAGCTCGACCATCTCGACCAGGCGCTCGTCGGGCGACAGACCCGAGATAACCAAACCGGCGTCCTCGAGCTGGTCACGGAAGGCGTTGTTGAACTCAAAGCGGTGACGGTGACGCTCGTAGACGAGCTCCTCGCCATATGCCTCGCGAGCAAGGGTATCGGCGGCGAGCTTGCACGGATAGGCGCCCAGGCGCATGGTGCCGCCCTTCTCGGTCACGTCCTCCTGCGAGCTCATCAGATCGATGACGCTAAACGGGCCGTCCGGATCGAACTCGGAGGAGCTGGCGCCGGCAAGGCCGACGACGTTGCGGGCGAACTCGCACACGGCCACCTGCATACCCAGGCAAATGCCCAGATACGGAATCTTGTGCTCACGGGCAAACTCGGCCGCGAGGATCTTACCCTCCAGGGCGCGCTTGCCAAAGCCGCCGGGGACCAGGATGCCCGAGGCGTCGCCCAGAACCTCGGAGACATTCTGCTCGTCGAGGCTCTCGCCATCGACCAGCTGGACGTCCACATGGCGATCGTAGAAGACGCCCGCATGGTGCAGAGCCTCGATAACCGACAGGTACGCATCGGGCAGCTGCGTGTACTTGCCCACGACGGCGATCTTCACCTTGTCGGCGTGATGGTTGGCGTGATTCTGTTTGCGCAGGAACTCGTTCCACTCGCTCATGTCGCGCTCACGCGGATCCAGACCCAGGCGCTCGCAAATGCGCAGGTCAAAGTCCTGCTCGGCAAGCAGCTGCGGAACATCGTAAATGCTCGCGCAATCCTCGTTGGTAAAGACGCAATCGGTGTCGACGTCGCAGAAGCTTGCGATCTTTCCGCGGATAGCGTCATCGATATGGTGGTCGGAGCGCAGCACGATGATATCGGGCTGGATACCAAAGCTACGGAGCTCCTTGACGGAATGCTGCGTGGGCTTGGTCTTGACCTCGTGGGCGGCGGCGATATAGGGAACGAGCGACACGTGGATGTAGCAGACGTTCTCGGGGCCGGCCTCCTTGCGGTACTGGCGGATGGCCTCGACAAACGGCTGCGACTCGATGTCGCCGATCGTGCCGCCCAGCTCGGTGATGACCACATCGGAGCCGGTTTGCTCCTCAATGCGGCGGAACTTGTCCTTAATGGCATTGGTGACGTGGGGAATCACCTGCACGGTACCGCCCAAAAAGTCGCCGCGACGCTCACGGGCGATTAGGCTTTTGTAGATGGCACCGGTCGTAAAGTTGGAATCGCGGGTCAGGTTCTCATCAATAAAGCGCTCGTAATGACCCAGGTCCAGGTCGGACTCGTAACCATCCTCGGTAACGAAGACCTCACCATGCTGGAAGGGGCTCATGGTACCGGGGTCAACGTTCAGATACGGGTCGGCCTTCTGCATCGTTACTTTGTAGCCACGCGACTTGAGCAGACGGCCCAGCGAGGCCGCGGTGATACCCTTGCCCAGGGACGAAACCACGCCACCGGTTACGAACACATGCTTGGTCATATTGAGTTACCTGCGCTTCCCGTAGAAGTTGTTTATCCACATCTTACGGGTCTTCATTGTAATACTCGCGCCGCGGACCGTTCGCAATTTTTCTCGCGTGCGATTGCATTTCTCAATCTTGAAACAAAACGCCGCCCGGTTTCCCAGGCGGCGTCGCTATGGCAAGGGTTACATGCCGCTATCGATCAGCAACCTCGTCCTCAAGCATTTCTTGAACGAGCATGCCGGTACGGACGCCCTCAAGATACCACTCGCCACGTTCGGTGAGGCAAATGCCATTTGCAAGCTGACCGCCGTCGTCGCTATAACGCGAGACGACATCAATCATGCCTTCGGAATCCAAGCGATCGATTGCGGCGCGGGCACGATACGGCGAAACCCCCACGCGCTCGGCAAGCGTTTTGCGCGAGAAACCATACGGCCCGCCATTGTCTTCAGTTTGCTGGTCGATCTCCATCAACACCAGCACCTCGACACGCTTCATATCGTTGACACTCGCACGACCCTTGCCCGCCATAGCAGCCTCCTCAAACCGAGCACGAGCATCTAACGCGCCGTGCGCGACCGGCGTATCCCGCAAAGGATGTTACATCAGCGTTATTGTATACCGCCTAAATCGCTTGTAGGCAGGTAAACGGGCTATTTTTTTAACCCAAACAAAGGCAATGTTGATAAATTAAGCCGCATAGGGCATATACCCTACGCGGCCTAATCAGACCAATCGCCTCGTTTTAGCGGTGAAAGAATCCACGACGCTCGAATTTGGGCTCGCAGCACACGTTGATGCCCAACTTGCGCAGCACCGTCTCATCCGTCGGAGAGATGATCACGCTAAAGAAGGCATCACAGCCGCGCAGCTGCTCCAGGCCCGAAAGGACGCGGGCGGCCGTCTCGCTCGTGGCCGAGGTGATCGAAAGTGCCATGAGCGTCTCATCGGTGTGGAGGCGCGGATTCTTGCTACCAAGAAAATGCGTCTTGAGCTTGCTGATGGGCTCGATCGCCTCATCGCTGATAACCTCGAGCTCGAGGTCGACACCCGAGACGTGCTTGAGGGCGTTCATGATAAGCGAGCTCGCGGCGCCCAGGCGCGTTGAGGTCTTACCGGTCACAACAGAACCGTCCGGCATGACCATGGCACCCACGGGACCGCCCGTGAGCTGCTCCCTGGTGAGAGCGGCCGAGCGTGCCGGCGAGTAGTTTTTGTCGATGCCCGCCTTCTTCATGATGAGCTTGAGACGGTCGACCTGCTCGTCTCCCACACCAGTACGGCGCACGGCCTCGACCGCGGCAAAGTAGCGGCGGACGATCTCCATCTTGGAGGCATCGCGGCAGGCATCGTCATCGGTGATGGCAAAGCCGACCATATTGACACCCATGTCCGTGGGGCTCTGATAGGGGCTCTCGCCCAAGATCTTCTCCATGAGAGCACGGACTACCGGGAAGGCCTCGACGTCGCGGTTGTAGTTGACCGTAGTCTTGTTGTAGGCCTCCAGGTGGAAGGAGTCGATGATGTTGGCGTCATCGAGGTCTGCCGTGGCGGCCTCGTAGGCAATGTTGACCGGATGCGTAAGGGGCAGATTCCAAACCGGGAAAGTCTCGAATTTGGCATAGCCGGCGGCCGTGCCATGCTTGTGCTCGTGATAGAGCTGCGAGAGGCAGGTGGCAAGCTTGCCCGAGCCAGGACCGGGGGCAGTGACCACGACGAGCGGTCGGGTGGTCTCGACAAACTCGTTCTTGCCATAGCCATCGTCGGACACGATCAGATCGACATCGTGCGGATACCCCTCGATGGGATAGTGCAGCTTGGCGGGAATACCGAGCGCGTTCAGGCGGTTGCGGAACACATCGGCAGCGGGCTGGCCGGCGTACTGGGTGATGACCACGGCCGCGACGGCAAAGCCGTTGCCGCGGAACAGGTCAACCAGGCGCAGCACATCCTCGTCATAGGTAATGCCAAGATCACCACGAGCCTTGTTTTTCTCGATGTGGTTCGCGTTGATCGCGATGATGACCTCGACGTCATCGGCAATGCTCTTGAGCATGCGGAACTTGCTGTCCGGCTCAAAGCCCGGTAGCACGCGGCTGGCATGATAGTCATCGAACAGCTTGCCGCCAAACTCCAAATACAGCTTGCCGCCAAACTGCGAGATGCGCTCCTTAATATGAGCGGCCTGCAGCTCGATATATTTCGCGTTGTCGAAACCCCGGCGCATGTATGGCTCCCGTCCCGTTTCCATTTAATGTTCTAGGCGATTATAACGGAGCAGACCCTCCCCGATGCCCAGGCCATCAACAGGCACCAACCAAACACGCCCACCGCAACCACCGGGGACCCGGGATAGCTAATTTGGGACGGGAAACAAGGCGCTCAGCACCAACAATGAAAAGCGCCACAGGCAGAGGACGGCGCGCAGCGTCGACTGGTTGCGCGGTTCGTAGAACCGCGCAACATAAGAGCGCCCCCTCCCGCGCACGGAACGGGAGGGGGCTAAAGGTAGGAGTCTACCGGTGGGTTGACCCCACCGGACAGACGATGACCAGGTGATCCTTTACAGGATCGTCAAGGTTTCCGTGGGGTACCCGTTGGGTACTTAGATCAACACGCAGGCGACAGTCAGGATGATGGCGCAGACGACGGAGAGCGCGACGATGAGCTTAAGAGCGAACTTGAGCCAAGTCGTCCACTCGATCTTGGCCAGGGCGAGACCGCCCATGATGGCGCCGGAGGTCGGGGTGAACAGGTTCACGACACCGATGGCGGCGGAGAAGATCATGACCATGACCTCGGGAGAGAAGCCGAGCTTAACAGCCAGCGGTCCCATGATGGGCATGGAGACGGTAGCCATACCAGAGGTCGAGGGGATCAGGAAGGACAGGCCGAAGTAGACCAGGAAGCTCATGGGAGCGAAGATCACGCCGGACAGGCCAGCCAGAGCATTAGCAGCAGCGTCGAGGACGTAGACGTCGAGGCCGGTGTTAGCCATGAGAACGGAGATACCACGAGCGAGGGCGATGACGAGAACAACGGACATCATGTCGGCAGCGCCGGTGATGAAGGTGTTGACGATCTGCTTCTCAGACAGGCCACCGATGATACCGATCAGGACGGCCATGAGGAAGAACCAGGTGGAAGCCTCGTCGAAGTACCACTGGCCAATGGGCAGGCCGGTGATCAGGGCAGACCAGCCCTGGACGACGGTGTTACCGTCGGCATCGTAGACAGCGCCAGCGTCAAAGAAGTTGGCGACGCCCTCGTTGAGGTCGGCCAGCGGAATAAAGCCGACGATCATGACGACGAAGGTGAAGGCAAAGGCGATCAGAACACCCTTCTGACGACCGGTGAGCTTGACCTCCTTGTGAACCTCGGAAGCAGCCTTGCCGTGAGCCTCTTCGGCGTCCTTGAGCTCCTGCATCGACAGGATGGTGGATCCCTTGTCAGCCTTGACCTTCTTGGCGTAGTTCATCACGAAGAAGATGGACATACAGGTAGTGACAATCCACAGGACGGCACCGAGGCCGATGATGATGGACTGGTTGACCTCAATGCCAACGCCGGTCAGAGCGTCGACGGCAGCGCCGACGGCGAACGGGTTAACCGTGGAGCCCAGGCAGCCGCAGCCAGCGCCGAGCAGGACGGTAGCGGCGCCGACCATGGGGTCGAAGCCAGCGGCCATCATGGTAGCGGCGAGCAGGGCGTAGAAGGGAACGGTCTCCTCGCACATACCATAGGTGGTACCACCGAGGGAGAAGATGAGCATAAGGACAGGAACGAGCATGATCTCGTTGCCCTTAAGCTTCTGCACCAGAACGGCGATGCCGTTGTCCAGAGCGCCGGTCTCGGTCATCATACCGAGGAAGCCGCCCAGGATCATAACGAAGAGGCAGACGGGCAGAGCGTCAGCGAAGCCCAGAATCGGGGCAGTGCAGAAATCGCTCAGGCGGGCTGCAGTAACCTCGCCGCCGGACGCGCCGGAGACGATAACGGTAATCACTGCGACAATTGCCAGCAGAGCTAGAAGAATGGTGAACGATGAAGGCATACCGCGCTTTTTCTTAGCGGTCTCACTCATGGTTCTCATCCCCCCTTCATAAATCATTTAACTTTCTCGCGCGAAGCGGATCTTCCGTGCCGTGCCCACCGCCCGACGCGAGATATTTACCAGACATAACCGCTCGGGGTGTGCAGCAATACACCCCGAGCGAGATGCTAGATGCTCTTACTTGAGCGTGGCGTACATGACAGCCTTAATGGTGTGCATGCGGTTCTCGGCCTCGTCGAAGACCTTGGAAGCGGGGCTCTCGAAGACCTCGTCGGTGACCTCCTGCTCGGTGATGCCGAACTGCTCGCACTTCTCGGCGCCAATGGTGGTGTTGGTGTCGTGGAAGCTGGGCAGGCAGTGCAGGAAGATGGCACCCGGGTTGGCCATAGCCATGACCTCGGAAGTAACACGATACGGGGTAAGCTGGGCGATGCGCTCGGCCCAGACCTCGTCGGGCTCGCCCATGGAGACCCACACGTCGGTGTAGATAACGTCGGCACCGGTGACGCCGTCCTTGACGTCGGTGGTCAGCTTGATGGTGCAGCCGTTGGCCTCGGCGATGGGCTTGCAGGCCTCGATGACGTCGTCAGCGGGCATGCACTCCTCGGGGCCGCAGGCCACGAAGTTCATGCCGAGCTTGGAGCAGACGACCATGAGGGAGCGAGCGACGTTGTTCTTGCAGTCGCCCATGAAGACGAGGGTCTTGCCCTTGATGTCGTAGTTGAAGTTCTCCTGGACGGTCAGGATGTCGGCGAGCATCTGGGTGGGATGCCACTCAGTGGTCAGGCCGTTCCACACGGGCACGCCGGACTTAGCAGCGAGCTCCTCGACGTCGTCTTGGGCAAAGCCACGGAACTCGATGCCGTCATACATGCGGCCGAGAACGCGGGCGGTATCCTCGATGGACTCCTTCTTGCCCATCTGCGACGAACCCGGATCGAGGTAGGTGACGCCCATGCCCAGATCCATGCCGCCGACCTCGAAGGCGCAGCGGGTACGAGTGGAGGTCTTCTGGAAAAGCAGAACGATGTTCTTGCCCTCGAGATAGCGGTGCGGAACGCCAGCGCGCTTCATGTCCTTGAAGTTCTTGGAGAGCTTGAGCAGGTACTCGATCTCCTCGGTGGTGAGGTCGAGGAGCTTGAGGAAGCTACGGCCGGAGAGGTTAACACCCATGGTTCGAATCCTTTCGAAGAAATGAATTACGTAAGTATTAGTGTTGCCCGTTTGACGGGCGAAACCGGTGCGGTTGTAGGGGGACCGCACCGGAAACGGAAAGACTTAGAGGTCCTCGCGCCAGAAGGGCATGCTCATGCAGCGCGGGCCGCCGCGGCCGCGGGAGAGCTCGGCGGAGGGCACGACGAGAAGGTCCAGGCCCTCCTTGTACAGCACGTCGTTGGTGACGGTGTTGCGGGCGTAGACGCAGATCTTGCCGGGCTCGACGCACAGGGTGTTGGAGCCGTCGTTCCACTGCTCGCGGGAGGCCGCGATCGGGTCGCCGCCGCCGCAGGGGATCAGCTTGACCTGGTCGACGCCGGTGGCGTCCTCCAGGACGTGCTCGAGGGTGTCCTCGATCAGTCGGATGTTCACGTCACCCGGGTTCTTGCCGGCGGTCAGCTCGTAGACGCGCAGGGTGCCCATGATGGCGGGGTGGATCGTGAACTTATCGACGTCGATCTGGGTGAAGACCGTGTCGAGGTGCATGAAGGCGCGCGAGACCGGGATGTCGAAGGCCAGGATGCGCTCGACCTTGGAGTCGGAGTTCCAGAAGATGTTCTGGGCCATGACGTCGATCGCGGCGGCCTGGGTGCGCTGGGAGATGCCGACGGCGAGGGTCCTCTCGTTGATGTTCAGCACGTCGCCGCCCTCGGTGTGGAACTGGCAGTCGCGGCGGAAGTACAGCGAGACGTCCTTGTAGTCGGGGTGGTACTTGAAGACGTACTTGCCGTACAGGGTCTCGCGGTTGCGGGTGACCGAGTACATGCGGTTGAGGTTGACGCCCTCGCCGACGACCGCGAACGGGTCGCGGGTGAAGTAGAGGTTGGGCATCGGGTCGATGATCAGGTCGGACTCGGACTCGGAGTTGACCAGGGAGTCGAGGGTCGTGGACGCCGTGAGGGGCATCTCGATCTCGGACTTGGTCATGCCGGCCATGGTCTTCTTGACGAACTCGAGGTTGTCCTCGATGGAGTCCAGCTTCTCGCGGACGATCTGCGGCATGTGCTGGCCGCGGATGCCTGCCTCGGCGATGTACTGGTCGGTGAACTCGGCGCGGGCGCCGGGGACCTGGTCGAACACCTCGGCGACGAGGTTCTCGAGATAGAGGACCTCCACGCCCTGGTCCCTCAGGATCTGGGCGAAGGTGTCGTGCTCCTGCTGCGCGACCTCCAGGAACGGGACGTCGTCGAACAGGAGTCGCTCGAGCTCGTCGGGCGGCAGGTTGAGGAGCTCGTCGCCGGGACGGTGCAGGCAGACCTTCCTGAGCTTGCCGATCTCGGAAGGCACGTGCAGACCTTTCGTCATGGCCTCCTACCTTTCTTTCGGGCCCCTGTCAGGGCCGATTCGTTAGCGCCCCTCCGTGTGAGGCGTTATTGCTGACGACATATTTATATCCAAAATCAGTCCATACTTCCACCTCGCCCCCGAACGGTTTTATATGAGGGGTGAACGGCATACACATATACTTCACGCATGGCACACTTTTATTTAATAAAGTGTATTTACGTGCTTAAACGCGTTTTCAATCCAAATAGCAAATGGAACTTAACTTTATTAAACCACCCTCAAATTGCATATTTCTAATAAAGCTATGAATAGAATTAGCGATTCATGCCGCGTCTCAACCATTTTCATTTTTATTCAGAAAAAAGTTTGTCCTATTCATTTCTGGTAAACAAATTACCGTTTACCAGACGCTTGATGCCGTTCACCGGAAGCTCAGTATAAGGCCCAACGGATACCGGCTCGCTTTACGGCCCCATTTGTAACAACTTGACTTCTCGGTATAGAAAAACGAACCCGCTTCCCCTAGGGAAACGGGTCCGTTTTCGATTATCTTCGTCCTATTTGGATAAGGCCCTCGAAGATCATCGGAATCCTAGCGATCGAACTCCGCCAGCGCCTCGCCCAAAAGCCTCAGGCCCTCGCGCAGAACGTCCTCGCTCGCGCAGTAGCCCAGGCGTGCGCCGCAGGGAAGCTCAAAACGGCTACCGGGGACCAGCAGCACTCCCCTCTCGGACAGCAGGCGCCTGCAGAACTCCTCGTCATCCTCGGGAATATCCAGCTGGATAAACGAGGTGGACACGCCCTGCGGGGCCGTCCAGGAAACGCGATGCTGCGTATCGATCCAAGCCTGCGCGATATCGCGGTTGCCAAACACGATCTTGCGATTGCGCTCGAGAATCTTATCCTTGTGCTCAAGCACATAGGTCGCCAGGTCATCGTTGAACACTCCGCCGCAGATCATGGTGTAATCACGATAGGTACGGATGCGGTTGGACACCGCTTCGTCGGCCACGACCCAGCCCACGCGGGCCGCAGGCGTCGAATAGGTCTTCGACAACGAGTTGGTGACAATGGCCCTCTCGTACACGTCGACCATCGACATAAAGGACTCAGTGTTCTCGAGCGGCAGATACACCTCGTCACACAGCACGTAGGCGCCCACCGAACGGGCGATCTCGGCAATCTGGCCGAGCATATCGGCATCGAGCACCGTACCGATGGGGTTCGATGCGTTATTGATGCAGATGAGCTTCGTGTTGGGACGAACGAGGCGCTTGAGCTGTTCGATATCGGGTTTCCATCCGAGCCCCTCGCGAAGCTCCCAATACTCGACCTCGGCGCCGAGCGTACGTGGGATCTCATAGAGCGGCGCGTAGGTGGGCCACTCGGCGATAACATGGTCGCCGGGCTCGACCACAGCCATGATGGCGTTGAGGTTAGCGCCCGTGCAGCCATTGGTCTGCAGAATGTGATCGGGATTGACCTCGCGACGATACAGCTTGGCAACCTCGGCCTTAAACTCAGGCGAGCCCTCGATCCAGCCGTAGTTCATCTTCTCGCGGTCCAGGCGCTCGTAGAACGTGGCGCCGTCCTGCTCATCGAGCGCGCGCAGCTCGTCCATGGTGAGCGACGAGATCGTCGACTGGGCGATGTCCCACGTGGCACTCTTCTCCCAAACGTTGAGCCATTCCTCAACGCCAATCGTCTTGATGTCCATGGCCAAGCTCCTTACAAAAGCAGTCATCCAATCGTGTTGACGTTCCTCATACAAGATTGGGGCGGTGCGAAAACCCGCACCGCCCCAATGGGAGACATCTAATGACAGCTAGATGTATGTATTATGACCTGTACGGGTCCTTGAAGACCTTAGAGGTCCTCGCGCCAGAAGGGCATGCTCATGCAGCGCGGGCCGCCGCGGCCGCGGGAGAGCTCGGCGGAGGGCACGACGAGAAGGTCCAGGCCCTCCTTGTACAGCACGTCGTTGGTGACGGTGTTGCGGGCGTAGACGCAGATCTTGCCGGGCTCGACGCACAGGGTGTTGGAGCCGTCGTTCCACTGCTCGCGGGAGGCCGCGATCGGGTCGCCGCCGCCGCAGGGGATCAGCTTGACCTGGTCGACGCCGGTGGCGTCCTCCAGGACGTGCTCGAGGGTGTCCTCGATCAGTCGGATGTTCACGTCACCCGGGTTCTTGCCGGCGGTCAGCTCGTAGACGCGCAGGGTGCCCATGATGGCGGGGTGGATCGTGAACTTATCGACGTCGATCTGGGTGAAGACCGTGTCGAGGTGCATGAAGGCGCGCGAGACCGGGATGTCGAAGGCCAGGATGCGCTCGACCTTGGAGTCGGAGTTCCAGAAGATGTTCTGGGCCATGACGTCGATCGCGGCGGCCTGGGTGCGCTGGGAGATGCCGACGGCGAGGGTCCTCTCGTTGATGTTCAGCACGTCGCCGCCCTCGGTGTGGAACTGGCAGTCGCGGCGGAAGTACAGCGAGACGTCCTTGTAGTCGGGGTGGTACTTGAAGACGTACTTGCCGTACAGGGTCTCGCGGTTGCGGGTGACCGAGTACATGCGGTTGAGGTTGACGCCCTCGCCGACGACCGCGAACGGGTCGCGGGTGAAGTAGAGGTTGGGCATCGGGTCGATGATCAGGTCGGACTCGGACTCGGAGTTGACCAGGGAGTCGAGGGTCGTGGACGCCGTGAGGGGCATCTCGATCTCGGACTTGGTCATGCCGGCCATGGTCTTCTTGACGAACTCGAGGTTGTCCTCGATGGAGTCCAGCTTCTCGCGGACGATCTGCGGCATGTGCTGGCCGCGGATGCCTGCCTCGGCGATGTACTGGTCGGTGAACTCGGCGCGGGCGCCGGGGACCTGGTCGAACACCTCGGCGACGAGGTTCTCGAGATAGAGGACCTCCACGCCCTGGTCCCTCAGGATCTGGGCGAAGGTGTCGTGCTCCTGCTGCGCGACCTCCAGGAACGGGACGTCGTCGAACAGGAGTCGCTCGAGCTCGTCGGGCGGCAGGTTGAGGAGCTCGTCGCCGGGACGGTGCAGGCAGACCTTCCTGAGCTTGCCGATCTCGGAAGGCACGTGCAGACCTTTCGTCATGGCCTCCTACCTTTCTTTCGGGCCTTACTGGCCGAATGTATCAGCGCCCCTCCGTATGGGACGCTGCTTGCTGACAGCTCTAGTTATATCCAAAAACCACCTGCAATTCCACCTCGCCCCCGAACGGTCAGCAAAGTGCGATGAACGGTATATCGCATATGATTCCCCCATGATGCACTTCGGTTCTCTAAAGCAGGTTTTCAAAGGTAAATGTTCTTTTTTCTAAGGAATTAAGCTAGATTGCGCAAATATTTTCATGTTTAGGAATTGCATAGCTAAAACGGTTTTCTGCATATATATGTCGTTTGTCCATGATTCAATTTGGATTCGATTATATTCAGCTCGCAATCATTCTTATTCATACATCCTCACCAGTTGAGTATGGATATAGATTGTTTCCAAACGAGTTGGCCAGTTAGTTGCATGCCTTGGCAACGTAAGAAGTAGGTAAAGATACCGTTCGCGCGATGCGTCCGTGCCACAGGTCGACTAAATTGAGACAATAGTGATTAGTGGTAGGCTACCGTCCCTTGTGGGGACTGAACGGACAGATGCATATGCCGAGCAAAATCGAAAAGAAGCAAGCCGCCGCAAAGCTGCGCAAACCGCCGCGCGACTTCTCGTACACGCAAAACCGAGAGCTCAGCTGGCTACGCTTTGACAACCGCGTGCTCGACGAAGCCTTCGATGAGTCCGTGCCGCTGTTCGAGCGCCTTAAGTTCGTCTCGATCTTCGAGTCCAACCTCGACGAGTTCCTTATGGTCCGTGTAGGCGGTCTGTCCGACCTGGCCGAGCTCAAAAAACAGCCTGTCGACAACAAAAGCAATATGACCGCCTCTGAACAGGTCGATGCTGTCATGGCCGAAATGCCCGGGCTCCTTACCCGTTGGGAGTCCATCTTTAAGAGCATCGAGGGCAAGCTCGACACCTTGGGCGTTCACCGCGCCCGCATCGATTCGCTTACGCCCGAGGAGCGCACCTTTGTAACCCGCTACTTCCAGGCCTACGTGTCGCCGGTCATCTCGCCGTTGGTCATTGACCCGCGTCATCCCTTCCCCAACCTGCGCAACGGCGCACTCTATCTGGCTTGTGGCCTGGACGGCGCCACCGACGAGGAGAGCTTGCTGGGCCTTATCGAGATTCCCGCCTCGATGAACCGCGTGGTCGAGATCCCCTCGCCCACCGGCACCTACTCCTACATCTTGCTCGAGGACGTCATCCTCGCCTGCCTGGACAGTTGCTTTGGCTCCTACAAGCCACTCGACCGCGCGCTCATCCGAGTCACCCGCAACGCCGACATCGATCCGGACGGCGAGGGCGTCGAAGAGGAAGAGGACTACCGCCAGCACATGAAGCGTATTCTTAAGAAGCGCCTGCGTCTGCAACCGGTAGTGCTCGCGGTCTCGGGGTCGCTCGAGAAGGCGACGCTCAAGACCATCCGCAAGGCGCTCGAGCTTTCGCGCCGCTCTGTCTTTACCTGCGATATCCCACTCGACCTGGGCTACGTCTTTGGCATTGAGGGCAAGATTCCCGAGCACCTGCGCAACGAGCTGCTCTTTACGCCGTTTAAGCCGCAGTCCAACCCCAACATCGACATGACCCGCTCCATCCGCGAGCAGGTGCTGCAGCACGACAAGTTGCTCTTTTATCCCTATGAGGCCATGAACCCGTTCTTGGACCTGGTGCACGAGGCCGCCTATGACCCCGAGTGCATCTCGTTGCGCATCACGCTCTACCGCGTGGCCAAGCAGAGCCGCCTATGCGAGTCGTTGATCGATGCCGCCGAGAACGGCAAAGAAGTCACGGTGCTCATGGAACTTCGTGCCCGCTTTGACGAGCAGAACAACATCGAGTGGGCCGAGCGTCTGGAAGAGGCAGGCTGCACCGTCATCTATGGTTCCGAGGGCTTTAAATGCCACTCCAAGATCTGCCAGCTCACCTATCGCGAGGGCATGGCGCTCACCCGCCTCACGCTTTTGGGCACCGGCAACTTTAACGAGAAGACGGCCAAGCTCTACAGCGACTTTATGCTCATGACCGCCCATCCCGGCATCGGCGAGGACGCCAACCTGTTCTTCCGCAATCTGTCGCTGGGCAACCTGCGCGGCGACTACCGCTTCCTGGGTGTGGCGCCCGTAGGCCTCAAGCCGCTCATCATGCGCGGTCTGGATCGCGAGATTCAGCGCGCTCTCGCTGGCGAGCCCGCCCGCGTGTTCTTTAAGCTCAACTCGCTCACCGACCGCGAGGTCATCGACAAGATCGCCGAGGCATCATGCGCTGGAGTCCGCGTGGACATGATCATCCGCGGCATCTCGTGCCTCAAGCCCGGTGTTCCAGGCAAGACCGAGAACGTGCATGTCCGCTCCATCGTCGGACGCTTTTTGGAGCACGCCCGTGTTTACGCTTTTGGCGTGGATTCGGACATGATTTACCTGAGCTCTGCAGACATGATGACACGCAACACCGAGCACCGCGTGGAGATCGCCTTCCCCGTGCTCGACCCCACCTGCCGCGCCCTGGTGCACGAGTACATGGGCATGCAGCTGCGGGACAACGTGAAGGCCCGCAGCCTCACGAGCGACGGCACCTGGGTCCCCGTGGAGCGTGCAGAGGGTGAGAAACCCTTCAACTCGCAGGAAGCCCTGCTGGAGCGTGCCTATCGCAACGCCGAGGCCGCCGCGCAGCAGCGCGCACAGGAGAAGGAACGTGTGGCCGAAGAAGCTATTCAGGCCGAGGTTGAACATGGGGCAGCTGCCAAATCGGAAGCGGTTGCCGCTCCCCCGGTGAATGAGCCCGAGGCTGCCGCAGAGCCCGCCGCCGAGGCAAGGCCCGCCCCTGCTCCTGAACCGCAGCCGACCACACCCGAGGTTCAGAAGGTCCAGGCGACCGTCATTGAGCCCGAGCCTGCACCTGCACCTCGGCCCGAGCCGCAGGTCACCAAACCCGCACCCGAAACGAGCGCCCGTCGCGATAAGCCCGCCGGCAAGACCAAGGCCATTGAGCGCCATCGCCCCGGTCGCGTGCGCATGGGCCTGGGCCTGATCGGCCTGGGTCTTAAGACGCTCATTACCGGCAAGACGAAATAGACGTTTGTAGAAGCGCCCCGTATTTGAGGAATGCCCCAGATACGGGGCGCTTTTCCCTGCTACCATGGTTGCGAACAAAACCACGAATGGCAGGCAGGAATATGAAGCTCACCATAGAATCGATGACGTACGGCACCGACGGTCTGGCACATGCCAACAACGGCAAGGCCGTCTTTGTGCAGGGCGCCGTGGCAGGCGACACCGTCGAAGCCGAGGTCGTGCAGGACGGCAAGTCGTTTATGCGCGCCCGCACCACCGAGATTCTGGAGCCAAGCCCCGATCGCATTCAGCCTCCCTGCCCCTTCGTGGGCATCTGCGGCGGCTGCTCGTGGGGCAATCTCTCACGCACGGCACAGCTCGCCGCCAAGGAGCAAAACCTGCGCTCCACGCTCGAGCGCATCGGCAAGTTCGCTCCTGAGCAGGTTGATGAGTTGGTACAGCCCATCTGCCACACCAAGGACGACTGGGGCTACCGCAATAAAATCGAGCTCGAACCGACCGTCGTCAACGGTCGCGTGCGCCTTGGCATGCACGGTGTCGACCCCAGCAAAATCGTGACCGTCGATACGTGCCCGCTGTTCGATAAGCGCTTCCCAAAGGCGCTCAAATCGGTCGTCGGCGCACTCAACTATCTAAGCGGCAGCCATGACTTAGGGCTCGAACGCGTGGGCATTCGCGCATCGCGCCGCACCAAGGCACTCGAGGTCGCACTCTGGACGCCCACAGGCTCTTTTCCGCGCTCGCAGGTCTCCCGTGTGCTGGCGGACGCCGCTCACCCCACGAGTATCGTGCGCGTGATGAGCAAGGGCGAAAAGAAGGCCCGCCGCGTTTCCAAGGTGGAGATGCTCGCCGGAGAGGGCTCGTGGACCGAGAACATCGCTGACGGCCAGATGCGCTTGTCTGCCCCGTCTTTTTTCCAGGTCAACACCAAGGGTGCCGAGATTTTGATCGACCTTGTCATGGAAGCGCTCAACCCGCAGGAAGACGAACTTGCCGTGGACCTGTACTGCGGTGCCGGCACCTTTACCCTGCCGCTCGCCCGCCGCTGCGACTTTGTCGCCGCCGTCGAGGCCTACGGCCCCGCCGTGCGCGACCTGCGCCGTAACCTGGAGATCAACAAGCTTGATAACGTCGACGTCATTGGCGGAGACGCGGTGCGCGAGTTCCCCGACCAGGATGCCGACGTCCTGGTGGTCGACCCGCCGCGCGCAGGCCTCGCCCCCGAGGCGATCGACCTTATCGCCAGCACGAGTGCTCGCGATGTCGCCTACGTGAGCTGCGACCCGGCCACCCTGGCGCGCGATCTTAAACGCTTTGTCGAAGAAGGCACCTTCTCCCCCGTAAAGATCACGCCAGTCGACCTGTTCCCACAAACCTTCCACTGCGAGACCGTCGTCCACCTTAGGCGCAACTAGCCACTTAATCATTGCTCAGAAAAATCATTGGGAAATCGAGCGTGGCAAGCGGAGGTCTTCGGGGTATAAGACGGCTAATTGTATGCCGCCTATGAAAGGAACCCTCATGCCCAGCGTTGCCGTTCTCGCCGCCGATGGCTTTGAAACTATTGAATGCTTGACCATGGTCGATGTCATGCGTCGCGGCGGCGTGCGTGCCACGCTCGTCTCGATCATGCCCACGCGTGAGGTCGTAAGCTCGCTGCAGATCCCCGTGACCTGCGATGCGCTCTTTGATGAGATCAACTTTGACGAGTACGACTGCGTCGTGCTGCCCGGCGGCCTGCCCGGTGCCACCAACCTGCGCGCCGATCAGCGCGTCTGCGACGTGGTCTGCGAGTTCGCCGCGACCAAGCACGTCGCCGCCATCTGCGCCGCCCCGTTTATCCTGGGCGAGCTCGACCTGCTCGAGGGGCGCCACGCCACGTGCTTCCCCGGCTTTGAGAAAAGCTTCCCCGAGGGCGTCTATACCGGCGACAAGGTCACGCACGACGGCAACATCATCACCGCCAGCGGCATGGCCCAGTCGCTCCCCTTTGCGCTTGAGCTGCTGCGTACGCTTGCCGGCGACAAGGCTGTCGAGAAGGTTGCCGAGGGCATTCAGCTATGATTTTGGCTTCGCAATCACCGCGCCGCATCGAGTTGATGCGCGAGGCGGACTATGACATTCGCATCATTCCTGCCGATATCGACGAAACGCCGTTTGATGGCGAGGCCCCGCTTACGCTCGTTGAACGCTTAGCACGCGCAAAAGCCGCCGCCGTTGCCGCCGAGCATGCCGAACCCAATGAGCTGACGGTCGCGGCCGACACCATCGTCACCTTTGACGGCAAGATTCTGGGCAAGCCGGCAACCGAGGACGAGGCGCGCACCATGCTCCGTGAGCTTTCGGGGCGCACGCACCAGGTCGCAACCGGCGTCTGCATCGTTAAGGCAGGCGATACGGCCGCCCCGCATGCCGCCGAGAGCCTGTCCTTTGTCGATGTGACCGACGTAACATTCTACGAGCTCACCGACGAGCAGATCGAGCACTACGTCGCCTCGGGCGAGCCCATGGACAAAGCCGGAGCCTACGGCATTCAGGGCACAGGAGGACGCATGCTCGTGCACGATATTTCGGGCGACTTCTATAACGTGGTGGGCCTACCCATCGCCCGCGTCGCGCGCGCGATTCAAAAACTCTCGTAATTGCATCTGGCGCTGGGTATCCCCCGGCGCCTACAATTTTGGCGTACCGTACGGATCCCGACCGGGCACAAGGCGCGGCGGAAAACCGATAGGAGTTAAACATGGATACACTGCTCGAGGCCATTGACGTCTGCGATGTCGATGGCTTTTGCTATGGCAACTATACGGACGAGGAGGCCGGCACCGGTTGCACCGTAATCGTGGCGCCCGAGGGTGCCACCGGCGGCGTTGACGTTCGCGGCGGTGCTCCCGCTTCGCGCGAGACCGACCTGCTACGACCCGAGAACACCGTCGACAAGGTCCACGCCGTCTGCCTTTCGGGTGGATCGGCCTTTGGCCTCGAGGCCGCAAGCGGCGTCGCTCGCGAGCTTGAGAGCCGCGGCATCGGCCTTCCCGTCGGCCCCACGCAGGTGCCTATCGTGTGCTCCAGCTGTATCTTCGACCTCGCCTTTGGTAACCCCACCGTTCGCCCCGACATTGAGGCCGGCATCGCCGCCGTGCGCGAAGCACTCGACAACACCCCCGCCACGCTCGAGCAGGGCAACGTGGGCGCCGGCACGGGCGCTACCGTGGGTAAGCTCATGGGCCCCGCCACCTGCATGAAGGCCGGCCTTGGCGCTGCCGCCGTGGCGCTCGGCCCCATCAAGGTGGGCGCCGTGGTTTCGGTCAACGCCTGCGGCAACGTTGTCGACCCCTTCACCGGCGAGTGGGTCGCCGGTATGCGCGCCGCCGCCGATAGCGACCAGATTATCGACATGGAACTCGCAGCCTTTGCCGCCGCCGGATCCATGCAGATGCCGCTCGACCGCACCAACACCACCATCAGCTGCATCGTCACCAACGTGGAACTCACTAAGGCACAAGCCACCAAGGTCTCCCAGATGGCCGCAGACGCCTACGCACACGCCATCCGTCCCACGCACACCACCAACGACGGCGACACCATCTACACCCTCGCCAGCGGCAAACTAGGCGCCCAGGCAAGCGCCGCCGTTCCCCTAGACCTGCTGGGCATGCTCGCAGTAAGGGCCCTACAGACCGCCATCGTAAACGGAGCAAAAAACGCCAAAACCTCCCACGGCATCCCCGGCGCCGCGAAGTAGCCTAACCTGACCGGTTGCCCGGTGGGGCTTGGTTATGTTTGCTGCTCTACAGTCCTGGCTCGCACGAAGAGCACATTCAGTGCTCTTCGGCTCGTGTGGAACTCGCGACAAACATAACCAAGCCCCACCGGGCAACCTACCAACCAAGTCTTTTCAGCCCAGCCCCCTGTGTACCGCGCGTCGAAGATCTTCAAATTCAGCTTGCTGACATAAAGCGGGACATAGCAGAGGACCCCTGGTCCTTAACTTGATACGAGTTCCGCACGCAAAGGAGGCGCCAGTGGCGCCTCCGTCTTGCGCAGGACTGTTCGAAGTAGCAAGTTAAGGACCAGGGGTCCCCGTTACCCGAGCGTTTATGCACTAGTTGAATTTGAAGATCTTTGAGGCAAGACGGTATAGGCCGAGTGTGGTTTTGTCTCCGGCACGGCCGCGCAGGTTGGTGAAGAAGCCAACCACACCGTAGCGTGCACGACGATACATGCGCTCGTCATAGGCCTTCAGATCATTCCACAACGTCTTCAGGCGCTCGTCGGCACAATCCTCGTCGGAAAGCTTAGTAAGCACCGAGCAGATTGCCATCATCATGGTGAAATAGCCCATCATGTACGAGCGCAGACGCGACGACTCGACATCGCCGTACAGATGGAACGACTCCATCATGATGCGCGTCACGCGGAACTGCTGGTCCAGACGCTTGACCATCGTGGCTTCGTTGACGCTTTGGCCCTCACGGCCGATAAAGTAGCGATAGAGGTCGATGTCGGCGTAGTACATGGTCTTGCAACGCGGCAGCGGCACGTAGGCGTAGATGTTGTCTACATAGAACGTGTGCGGCGGCATAGGCAGATTGGACGCGCGCAGCACATCCGTGCGATAGCACAGGCTGTGCATGAGCAGATTCTGGTCCAGACGGAAATGACCAATCTGGTCCCAGGTAAAGATCTTTTTTCGCGGCAGAGCAAACTTGTAGCCAATAGCGGTGTGCGTACCCTCGTAAACCTTCTCGTACACATAGTTCGAGATGAACAGGTCGACGCGCTGGTCGCGCTCCTCAAAACCTCGAAGGATCGAAAGCATAGTCGACAGGGCTGCGCCATCGAGCCAGTCGTCCGAGTCGACGACCTTGTAGTAGGTACCTTGCGCCTCACGCAAGCCCGAAAGGACGGCGATGCCGTGGCCGCCGTTCTCCTGATGCACCGCGCGGATGATGCCGGGATAACGTGTCTCCCACTCGTCGGCCTTGGCTGCCGTCTCGTCCTTGGAACCGTCATCGACGATGATGATCTCAATATCGGTGGCGTAATTGCTCCCCTCCAGAATGGAGGTGATGCAATGGTCCATGTCCTTGGCGGCGTTATACGAGGGAATACCGAATGATATGACTTTATGCATGGCAGGCGATAATCTCATCCGAAAGATCGAGGGCGGAGTTGGTCACGGCATCCATATCGTAGTAACGATACTCGGCCAGGCGACCCACCGGGTGGAAGTTCGTCAGGTTCTGGACGCGCTCAAGATAGCGCTCATAGAGCTCGCGGTTCTCGGGCTCCAGAATGGCGTAATAGGGCGTCTCACCCGAGCCGGGCGTATAGGCCTTGGAATACTCCTTCATGATGGTGGTCTTGCCGGGCAGGACCTGACCAGTCATGTTCTTGAACTCGGTGATACGCGTGTAATCCTCGCTCGTGGTGTAATTGACGGTGCCCACGGGCTGGAACTGGTCCATATCGAGCGTCTCGAACTTCATGTCGAGCGTACGGTACGGCAGAGCGCCCAGGTCGAGGTTGAACAGCTCGTCGAGCGGACCGGTGTAGACGATCTCGCCGCCATAGACCTTGCCGTCGATCTTGACAGTGGTCTCGTCGATCTCGAAGAGGTCGCGGGCGTCCACGTCGCAGAACACATCAATCAGATCGTGGTCGAGCATGTGCTCGAACAGCGCGGTATAGCCGTCCTGCGGCATGCCCTGGAAGGGAGCCTGCGGGAAGTAGCGGTCATCGTCGCCCACAAAAACGGGAACGCGGCCGGTGATCGACGGGTCGATCTGGTCGGGCGTCTGGCCCCACTGCTTCATGGTGTAATGCAAAAAGACATTCTCATAGACGTAATCGGCGACTTCGGCAAGATCCGGGTCGTTCTTCTTGCGCAGCTCCATGATCGGCACCTTGACGTCCTTGCCGAAGGTCTCCACGAGCTTCTGATACAGCTCCTCGCCGCGCTCATCGCCAAAGGCGAGCTTGAGGCTCGCGTGGTTAAAGGGCACGGGCATAAGGGTACCGTTGATGTTGGCGAGCACCTTGTGCTGATAGTCCGTCCACTTGGTAAAGCGCGACAGGAAATTATGGACGCGCTCGTTAAAAGTGTGGTAGATGTGCGGACCGTACTCGTGGATAAGGATCCCGGCCTCATCAGCGCAGTCGTAAGCGTTGCCCGCGATGTGGCTACGACGCTCCAGAACGGCAACGCGATAGCCGATGGTCTCGGCGAGACGGCGGGCACAAACGGCACCGGCATATCCGGCACCAACGACAATCATGTCGTATGCACCGGCGTTAAAGCCTTCAGGCAGGCCTGAGGTAATCTGCATCGATACTCCTTGTCAAAAGCCACGGGCTCGTTAGCTGGGCTTTTCTCGAACATTCTTCGAGACATATTTATCAGAGCGATTATAGCGCTAATGCGTCCTATAATGAGCTTGCCACACAAGGAAAGCTCAAGCACCGCGGCGTACATTATTGAAAGGTAAACCCGCTAGCAGCGGGTTTATTCGTGTGCAGTCAGGCGCCTGGAGCTTAGCGAAACGCTTGTAAGGAGTAACATGAGCGATTTCCTTAACCGTATGAAGTCTGCCGCCAAGGCCGACCTTAAGACGATCGTCCTGCCCGAGGGCGAGGATCCGCGCACCATCGTCGCAGCCACCAAGATCATCGAGGAGGGCCTGGCAAAGATCGTCATCCTGGGCAACCCCGACGAGATCAACGTTCCCGGCGCTACCGTCATCGACCCGCGAAATGCCGAGAAGCACGAGGAGTACGCGCAGAAGTTTGCCGAGCTCCGCGCCAAGAAGGGTGTCACCATCGAGCAGGCTCGCGCCCAGGTGATGGACGCTACCTACTTTGGCACCATGATGGTCAAGATGGGCGATGCCGACGGCCTGGTTTCCGGCGCCTGCCACTCCACCGCCGACACCCTGCGCCCCGCACTGCAGATCCTTAAGACCGCCCCGGGCACCAAGCTGGTCTCGGCCTTCTTCGTTATGTGCACCGACACTCCGCAGTTCGGCACCGACGGCACGCTGATCTTTGCCGACTGCGGCCTCAACATCAACCCGTCCTCCGACGAGCTCTCCGAGATCGCCATCGCCTCCGCTCACTCCTGGTCCACCTTCATGGGCAACGTTGAGCCGCACGTGGCCATGCTCTCCTACTCCACTATGGGCTCCGCTGGCGGCGAAGTCGCCAAGAAGGTCCAAGAGGCCGTGAAATTCTGCAAGGAGAAGACTCCCGAGCTCGCCATCGATGGCGACCTGCAGCTCGACGCCGCCATCGTCCCCACCGTCGCCCAGCTCAAGGCTCCCGGCTCCTCCGTTGCCGGCAAGGCCAACGTGCTCGTGTTCCCCGACCTCGAGGCCGGCAACATCGGCTACAAGCTGGTCCAGCGCTTTGCCGGCGCCGACGCTTACGGCCCCATCCTGCAGGGCATCGCCAAGCCGGTTAACGACCTTTCACGCGGCTGCTCTGCCGACGACATCGTGGGTGTCGTAGCCATCACCGCCGTCCAGGCTCAGATGGCTGAGTAGCGGACATATCCCCTCGGGACCCTGCAGGGTAAAGCTCTGAAAACGTCCTCGGACATGTCGGAAGCCCCCGCTGCGCACTACGTGCGGCGGGGGCTTCCTCCGTCCTGCGGAATGTTTTCAGAGCTTTACCCTGTAGGGTCCCTGCCGTCACGTGGCATTCAGGGCATCTGGAGTGGACGGCGGCTTGGCTACGAGCTGGAGCTGAGGATCTGAATGGTCGGGTGCCGTTGCTGGGAGCGTAGGCGTTGCTGGTGATGATCACTTTGGGACTGGAATTTCCGCCTGCTAGCAAAAGGCCTCCGGAGCTGTTGCTCTGGAGGCCTTTCGTTTACTTGCAAATGTGTGCGTTAGTTGTTCTTGGTCAGACGCTCGACGTCGTGGGCGATCATGTATTCCTCGTCGGTGGGGATGACCATGACCGTGACGGAGGAACCGGCGGCACTGATGACCTGCGGGCCATTGCCCACGGCCTCGCGGTTCTTGTTGTTGTCGATGCGTACGCCCAGCCACTCAAAGCAGTCACAGAAGGCCTTGCGGATCGACCAGTCGTTCTCGCCAATGCCCGCGGTAAAGGTGATGGTGTCCACGCCCGCCATGGAAGCGATCATGGAACCGGCCTGCTGCATGGCCTTATAGGCGAACATGTCGAAGGCGAGCAAGCAGCGCTCGTCGCCCTCGGAGGCACGTGTGCGAATGTCGCGGGCGTCGTTGGAGATACCCGAGATGGCAAGCAGACCGGACTGCTTGTTCATCATGTCATCGACTTCCTGATAGCTGTAGCCGCCCTCACGCTGGAGGTAGCACACGGTGGCCGGGTCAATGGAACCACAACGGGTGCCCATCATCAGGCCGTCGAGCGGCGTGAGGCCCATCGTGGTATCGCGGCACACGCCGTCCTCGATGGCGGCAAGCGAAGCGCCGTTGCCCAGATGGCACGAAAGCAGACGGTGGCAGCGCGAGCCCAGGATCTCCTTGGCCATCATCCACTCATAGCGGTGGCTCGTGCCGTGGGCGCCGTACTTGCGCACGTGGTACTTGTCGCACACGTCCTTGGGCAGCGCGTAGGTGTAGGCGACCTCGGGCATGGTCATGTGGAACGAGGTATCGAAGACGGCCACGTTGGGCAGCTCCGGATACTTCTCGCGGCAATACTCGATTGCTGCGGCCTCGCCGTAATTGTGCAGCGGGGCGAGCGGGGCCACCTCGAGAATCTTAGCCATGACCTCGTCGTCGACGACCGCGGAATCGTCAAAGTACCAGCCACCCTGAACGATACGATGCCCAATGCCATCGATCGTAAAGTTAGTCTTCTCGAGCTCCTCGAGCACACGTGCGATAGCCGAACGGTGATCCGGGAAGGGAACCTCCTCGGTTTGCTTGGTGCCAGCGTTCTCGGAGTGGCCAAAGATGCCCATGTCCGAACCGATACGTTCGCAGTTGCCCTTGGCGAAAACCTCGCGGGTATCGGTATCCAAAAGCTGATATTTAAGGCTTGAGCTACCGGCGTTGACAACAAGTACGTTCATGAGACTCCTTTGCAGTGCGATACGGTCGGCGCAAACCCCTTAAGGCGGCCGCATGTTAATAAGAAGTTATCACACCTTGATAAATTGCTATCAGGCATATCGCCCAACGAGTACAAAAGAGGGGCCGAACGGCGCTCGGTCGTCCAGCCCCTTCCCTCTTGCAATTACTTGCCGTTGACGATGCGCTCGACGTCAGAAGCGATCATGAACTCCTCGTCCGTGGGGATGACGAAAATCTTGACCTTGGAATCCTTGGCGGACAGGCACCAAGCGCCGTCGCCACGCAGGGCGTTACGGGCATGGTCCATCTTGACACCCATAAAGGCCAGACGGTCGGCCACGCCAGCGCGGACAGCCGGAGCGTGCTCGCCGATGCCAGCGGTGAAGACCAGGGTGTCCATGCCGCACATGGAAGTGGCCATCTCGGCGGCCTTGGCGGCAATCTTGTAGACAAACATATCGAAGGCGAGCTGAGCCTCGGGGTCACCAGCGGCGGCGAGCTCCTCGACGTTGCGGCAGTCGTTGGTCTTGCCACCGGTCACAGCCAAAAGGCCGGACTTCTTGTTCATCATCTCGTCGACCTCGTCGAAGGTGTAGCCGCCCTCGCGCTGCAGGTAACACACGGTAGCCGGGTCGATGGAGCCGCAGCGGGTGCCCATCATGACGCCATCGAGCGGGGTGAGGCCCATGGTGGTGTCCATGCACTTGCCGTCCTCGATGGCGCACAGGGAGGCACCGGAACCGATGTGGCACACGACGACCTTGCGGGCCTCGCCGTTAGTCATCTCGGCGACCTTCTTGGAGATGTAGCGGTAGCTGGTGCCGTGGGCGCCGTACTTACGGATGTGCAGCTTGTCGCAGACGTCCTTGGGCAGGGCGTAAGTCCTGGCGACCTCGGGCATGTTGAAGTGGAAAGCGGTGTCGTAGACCGTGACGTTGGGCAGATCGGGATACTGCTCCAAGCAGAACTCGATAACGTTGGCCTCGGGGTTGTTGTGGAGCGGGGCGAGCGGAGCGACCTCGCGGATCTTGGCGAGAACGTCCTCGTCGACGAGGGAGGAGTCGCCAAAGTACCAACCGCCCTGAACGATGCGGTGGCCGATGCCCTCAATCTTGACGCCGTTGGCCTCGAGGTCCTTCAGGACAACCTCGATGGCGACCTTGTGGTCGGGGAACTCGATGTTCTCGGTCACCTTCTTGGAACCGTTGGCAGCGTGGGTGAAGGTACCGCCGGTAAAGCAGACGCGCTCGCAGGAGCCCTTTGCGGACACCTTGTGGGACTTGGTATCGATGACCTGATACTTAAGGGTCGAAGATCCTGCGTTGACGACCAGAACGTTCATGTGTCTCCCTACTAACAGGCGGTGTGGCGCCGCCAGGTTACATACGCTTCAATAATAAACCCAAACGCCCTCGCGCTCGGGTTTATTGCGTTGATATATAAGTTATCGGTACCCAAATACTCACGGCCTTTGACTTGTAAGACGAAATAGCGCGGGGATATACACCAGGGAAGAAATCCCGAGCGCAACAAGCAATACGACTCGAATGCCCGCAACGCTACTCAACACAGCATTGAACAGATAGAAAAGGATGGCGCCCACCGCCACCATCTGGCTTTGGACCGAAATCAGTGAACAGCGCATCGAAGAATCGACAGCATTTTGAAAAATTGAGTATTTAATTGGAGCAAATAACGAGTAAGCGACCGTCTGCAGTACATAGAACACGGGCAGCAAATAGACCGGAGTAAAGGGAATCAAAAACAGAGCAGTCAGGGAAAGGCGTACGATGCCGCAAATACGCGCAAAACGGCCCTTGTCGACATGAGCAATCACACTGGGCACAATAAGCCCCATGGAGGCCGAGGCAAGGAGCTGGACCGCAATGATCACACCCGAAGCGACGGCATTCATTCCGCGACCCGCAAGCAACAGTGAGAAAAAGTCTTCCAGGGCGACAAAAGCAAATGCCTGAGAGCAGTCCATGATGAACGTTGAACGAAGAATGCCGTTACGCGCAATAGCGGCACCGATCATCTTCGGGCTAATTCCACGCTTAGGTGTCGCTGCAGTGTCCCCTCTTCGCATCTCAGGAATGCAGACAACGACAACCAACGTCAACACCATTGCGATGATATCTGCCGAAAGACCAATGAGATATGCACCGACAGACGAAATGAAACCGCCCACGCAAGCGGAGATGGCATAAGAGGCATAGAAAACAAATCGCTCAACGACATTAAGTCTTACGAGCTGGTCCTGAGAGACACTGTCAATGTAAATTGCCTCTATGGATCCGCTCACACATGCAACGGCAAAACCTTTGAGAGCAAACGCGCCGATTAAAAGCAGAGGAGAACGGACGAAAAGCAGGGCGGCGTAGTATCCAAGCATTCCCACGACGCCAACGAGACCGCTTGTCTTTCGTCCAAACCTATCAGCAATATAGCCAGTGGGAACTTCAAGGATGAACTTGCTCACTTGATATGCAATCATCATGCTAGAAATCGCTACCATCGAGAATCCGACGAATTCAAGGTAAACCGTCAAAAAATACAAAATGGTGCTGAAGTTCGACAGAAAAACGAACGTCATATAAAGCAAAACCGTACGGTTTTTCATGCTCCGCCCTCCAAGAGCCAGCAATCTAAATCGAAATCTTGGAAAAGCATGAGGGCAAAGCTGTCAGTTATGTGTTACAAGGCGTCAATAATCACTTGACGCCTCAAAGCCAATTAATTTCACGAAGCAAGATGACGCAATAGGTGAAGAAAAACCGTCTGGTGTCGATCGGTCCAGGCATTTTGTCGATAGCAAAAGTAGATGGGCAAGGCTACGTCACGCGAACCTTCAACGGAGCACTCGCTCACTTCCAACACATCTGATGCGAGAGAAGAGCCAGAAAGACTCAATATCAATCCCCCGGCTTGAAGAAACTCAGTCTGCGCCCTGTTTCCGTATTCGACATCGCGGAAACGGAAATTAACCAGCTGAGCTTCGGGGCATTGATTGATTGCATTGAGACAGGGTGACAAATTAATGGGAACAGCGAGCCTGCCGCCCAGTAACTCACGAACGGTCATAGCGCCCACAGATTGATGACCCGCTGGGCACGAAAGAACCTTGAGCTCCTTTTCGCCCAGGCATTTCGAACAAAGGGCGCTGCCCCGTGGCTTCTCGAATGAAATAGCCGCATCCGATATCCCGAGCAAAAGAGACTCAAAACACGTAGCCGTTGGCTAATGCCACACGTCGAGGTGAATCTGGGGGTGCGAACTCTCAAACGAGTCGTACCAGTTTTCGTCAAAAAGACGCCCCCGCCCATGAAGGCAGGGGGCGTAAAGACGAAAATGACCGTCGGGCGAAACACCCTGCCCCATCGACCGAGCGTAATTTTTGAGATCATCGACTTGCGCGAGGATTACGCGCGCGCGTCCCGCAAACTCTCGCCCTGCAGGAGACAAAACGGCCTCGCCCGTCGACCGGTCGAGCAAAACGACCTGATACTCAGATTCCAGCTTCTTGATCGCCGACGAAACAGCCTGCGGACTCACATGAACGGCGCGAGCCGCCTTGCGCACGCCGCCATAATTCGCTACCGCTTGAAGATATTCGAGTTGAGACAACTGCACAGGTTTCTCCAAAGGCAATCAAGACGACGGGCCATACGATCTCAGATAAGGTTCTCGCCCAAGTTCTTGCCGCCGAGGACGTGCATGTGAAAGTGCATGACGGTCTGGCCGGCGTTAACGCCCTTGTTGGAGATGACGCGGAAACCGTCCTCCAGGCCCTTGGCCTTAGCAACCTCCTGGATGGCATGGGCCACGGCGCCCATGGTCTCGGCAGGCACGTTATCAGCGATGTCGCTGTAGTGCTTCTTGGGGATCACGAGCGTATGAACCGGTGCCTGGGGATTGAGGTCATCGAACGCGATGGCCTGGTCGTCCTCGTAGACAACAGTCGAGGGGATCTCGTGGTTGGCGATTTTACAGAAGATGCAATCACACATGGCTGGTTCCTTTCTAACGACAACGCAACAGAAGGTGGCGTTGTTCAGTGAAACACCAAGACAGTTTAGCCCACTTCAAAGATCCGAATTGAGCGAAATCCATTCCTCGGCAATCGCAATGGCCAGAGGGCTTTATCCATCCATATGCTCGCGCCTATTTAAAGTGTTTGACCTCGGGAACGATCAACACCGGAAGGACGGATAGACCGTAAAGCAGAGTAATAAGCATCATTTGTTTGTCGTAATCTGAACCGGAAATAGCCGCAATCCCAATAGGAAGCATATAAGAGCCCAAAAGGCTAACTTCGGCCATAATGCCGCCAGCGCTGCCAGCATAACGAGTGCCGATTTCAACAAATGAAACTGGCAGAGCTTGAACAACTGGACCCATCATGCTCGTAACGATGCCGCACACTGCAAGCAATACCCCCATGGACTTCAAGCCCGAGGCAAACCACGCAACTGCAAATGAAATAGAGCCAAGAAGCCCGACAATCACAAGATACGGTCGCGCAAGGCGGCATTTACCGTAAAGCATCGGAGCAATCAAGCAGCCGATAATCCCAGCAGCGGTTGTCAGCGCCGCCATTTCGCCGGCCGTCGAAGCATCGGTGCCTCGCACAAGCTCAAGAGCCTGAGGTAGCACACCGGAAAAGGCGGTCGTGGCGGCAAGTGAGAAAGCGGCGCAAATCGCGCAAAGCCAAACGTTACGCGAACGAAAAGCAGTCAGAAGGGCTTGGTCGTGCTCAACGCCATCAGGAATAAGTGAGTCATGCTGTACGTTCTTACCAAATAAACCCCAGAAGATAGTCAGAACGACCAACAACGCTTCTGCAACTGTATAGCCCATTAGCACGGAAGACATAAACGCCGATGACGCTTGCGCCGCCGCAATGCCAAAGCAAGTCGCCGCATAGTAAATGCCCATCGCAACATCCGTCTTATCTGCAAACCAAAGTCCAAGCGTCTTTGCATTATTGGCAGTCAATGCCGCCATCCCCACGCCGATGCAAAACATCGAGACAAGTTGAGCATGATAGTTCGATAGGGTGAAAATTCTGATAGCGCCGCCGACTAAAGAAACACAGAACCCGCCAAGTATCACTACTTTGGGCCCAAGCCTATCTCCAAGTGATCCGAACGGGAGACTAAAGAAAACCGCCGCAAGCATTGGCGCCAGAAAGAGAGATGAGAATCCGACAGGGTCGATATTCATCTGAGGCATGATGACCGTAGCATAGGCAGCGACCTGATACTGCATGAAGTTGCCCAAAAAACAGAGACCACACGTCAACAGCAATATTAACCAGCGGTAACCACTCGAAGCCCGCTTTTGCTCAACTTTGTGCGCAACTTCGCACGCTTCACCATCCATTGCACCAACCTCACATTAAAAATGGTCGCGACCCCCATATCAACTGGAGGTCGCGACCAGGCAAAACACCGATTAATTATAATTCAGAAGTCTCAGGCATCTCGGCTTTTGCCGCCGCACCAGTCTCGGGCAACATCGCAATAGGCAAAACGCTCGCAAGGAAAAGAATCGATTCGATCGTAAAGTTCAACGTCCAATTGTCACCAGAAATAGACGAAACAATAACGGGAACAAAATAGGAGCAGAGAAGGCCGACAGTACCGATTATTCCACCAGCGCTACCGGCATATTTCGCGCCAATCTCAGGAAGATCAGGAGTCATTGCCTGAATAATGGGGCCAGAAAGAGCGGTCATAAAACCATTGAGGACGAGAGCAACCCACATGACAGTGCCAAGCGGCAAAAACCAGTTTGCAACCATTACAACGGCGGCAATCACCGTGGTTACAATGAGAAACGGTTTATTCTTACCGAGCTTGAGGACGGCAGCCGGTCCCGCAAAACAAGCAAAGAAGCTACCAACTGTAATAATTGCTGCCATAGATCCAGCGGTGGCAGTATCAACGCCGCGAACGAGCTCAAGCGCAGACGGCAGAATTGCGCAATATGCCGTGGTTGAAGCGAGGGTAAGACCATAAGCCAAGGCAATGCACCAAACGCCGCGCGACTTAGCGGCAATCTTAATGTACTTCATAACCGGCTCGGGCTCGGGCATGGGCTCGCCCTCCGGGACGTTCCTCATAAAGAAGATCCACAGCGCAGCAGTTACAGCTTCGGCAATAGCAGCGACCAGATAAGACACGTCAAGCGTAGGAAAATAAGTGCTGAATGCCTGGGCTATCACGATGGACACACATGAAGCAGCATAGAAAACTCCCACGGCAAGGGAGGTCTGCTGTTTAAACCAGGAACCCAGCACCTTTGCCAGATTGGCATTGAGCGCCGCAATGCCAAAGCCGATCATAAACATCGAAACGATCTGCACGGTAAAGTCATTAATCATGAAATAACGCAGAAAGCCGCCTACAGCAGAAAGCACCATGCCAATTGACACGACAAGCTTAACGCCGTAGCGATCAGCAAGAGATCCTGCAGGAATCGACAAAAACACAGCGGTGAGCATCGGCATCAACATGAGATTGGTAAGCCCACCGGCATCGATGCCGAGAGTCGTCATCACGACGACACCCCATGCTGAAACCTGATATTGCATGAAGTTTGCCATGAAGCAAATGAGGCAAACTACGAATAAGATCATCCACCGATAACCCGATAGCTTTTCTTCTTGAGCCATTTCTTTCTCCTTACGCAGGGATAGTTCAAGCTGAATTCAATGGGGCTAATTAGCCCACTCCATTGCGGCTTCTTTCACTAATCGTTGAGTAGCACCTCGTACATAGGACGGAACACCGAATCTTCTTTGGCATGCAGCGAATGCACCGGCTTCCACTCGTTTTCGTCAATTACCATATGAATGTGGTTCTCAGCGGTATAGGGGTCCCATGGTGCCTTGCCCTCAACAAACGGTTTGCCCGTCTTCGCAAAGCTGAACCACGCATCGTTCATTTCATCCGCGAGATGCGCTGGAGGATTGTCACCCGTAAACATCAGACCACTCGCGGTATCAAGATTCTTGAAAACGAACGGCACCTCGATTGCGTGGCAAGAACCCATTCCCTCGACACGAGATTTATAACGGAACAAATAGTTGTACACGGGCTTAAACGCCGACTGCTCTTCAGCCATAAGGTCGGTGCCGACAAAGAAACCGGTTGAGTTCATAAAATTGGTGTAATTCTCGGCAAAATCGCGCTCAGGCCATGCCTTTCGATATGCTTGCTCCCAGTAATCGATATCAATCTGATCATCAAAATGAATCGGGAATTGGCCGTGCCAGAATCCGGGAAGGTCATCGAAATAGAAATGGAAATAAGTAAACTCGTCCTCGGTACATCCAATCATGATATCGATATCCTTGGCTGCGCCCTCCGCCCAGGCCTTCATCGGCTTCTTGGGAAGAAAAGACCCGTCGCAAACCGGCGAGAAAATTAGCGACACTTCGTAGGTATGACGATCGCACCACACCTGCATGCCCTCAATGAGCTCGTCTGCCGACTTCGCTAAGAGCTCTTGGGCGGTTTTGCATCCCATGATTTCGGCGAACTCCCGAGCAAAGTACTCGCCGCGCTCGCGGGTCTTATAAAGCTGGATAGGGCCGGACTCCAAAATCGCACGTTGGAAATACTTATTTGCCTCTGGCAATATGGAAAGAAGAGCCTGGCTGGAAGAGCCTGCCGACTCACCGAAAAGCGTGACACAATTGGGGTCACCGCCGAAGGCCGAAATATTCTCATGCACCCACTCGAGCGCACGGATTTGATCAAGAATGGCAAGATAGCCGGCGTCTTTGTAGTCCTCTCCGCCCGGCAGGCAATCGAGCAGCAGCGACCCAAACAAGTTCAGACGGTAGTTAATCGAAACAATAACGACATCCTTCGCTGCCGCAAAATTGGAGCCGTTATATAGCGGGTCGGCAGATCCACCTGAGAAGTAGGCACCACCATGGATATATACCATGACAGGAAGGTTCTTGCGTGCGTGTCCCCTGACCCACACGTTAAGGCTCAGGCAATCCTCCCCTTGCTCATGAAGCGAAGCGAGTTCAACTTCATCGATAAATTGCCTGGCAGAATGCCCGAATTCCACGCATTCAATTTCCTCATCGGAATCATCAAGGCGCTCAGGGGCACGCCAACGAAGATCACCTACCGGCTGCTTTGCATATGGAATGCCCAAAAAAGCTTCAACCCCGTTTTCGAGCGTCTTGCCCGAAACTATACCCGTCCTAGTCTTGACCTTCATTGCTTGTCCTTCCTCACAATTAAGATGCTAGATCGATATGATTTAAGCTAGCTGGCTTGAAACCATCTTAGAATTTGGAGAAAGTCAAAGGTCAACGACGTGTTTCGATGGAATACCAGCTGGATACCAAGCGCTTAAGACCGTTCACCTCGTCAAAACGACCGCTTGCCCGACAATGACGGAGTAACAAACATTAGAATAGCTCCAAGGTTTTGAGTGGCCCTAGGGCAGTCGGAAGGTGTGACATGGAACGCGAGTTTTCCCTTAATATCAAGCAGACGGCCGGCCTCTACGGCGTAAGCGCAGACACTCTTCGCTATTACGAGGCAATTGGTTTAGTTGCCCCAAAGCGCGGGGCGAATGCCTACCGTGAATACAGGAAGGACGATTTCGGCAGACTCAACATCATCATGTCAATGCTCAATATGAACTACACGCTTAGCGAAATCAGATCTTTCCTAGATAACCATTCACTCGAAACGAGCTTTGAACTGTTCAGCAACGAACTTGATAGCATCGACGCAGCCATAGCAAAACTATCGCAACGGCGCCGAAAGATCGAGCATTGCATGCAGAACATATCCATGTCGTTAAGAGCACGCGAGGAAAAACAGTCGAGGGTGGTTCATAAGGGACCCCGAGGATATGTCATCGTAAGCGAGGATGAGCTAAGCGGCGACATAATTCCCTACGCCACCATTAAGCGCATGAAAGAACTCGGGATGGAAATCGATTCGATACACACGGTTCCATGCTTCATCCTTGACCCATCGCGCAGAAGCGCCGACGGTTGCCTGGTAGCAGAGAAGACGCTGCTTTCACTCGAATCAATCGACGATAAAGGGTGCGAGATTTTCCCAGAAGGCGACTATCTTTGCAGGACAACCACCGGACCTGCAGAAATAACGCCGACAATATGGAGGGAAATGAATGAATTCATGGACCAGAATCATCTCATTGCCGCAGGGCCTCTTCTAGAATTCTGGTATGTAAGCGAATACATATCTGACAATCAAGATGAATATTTACACACGCTAGAAATAATGGTTGAACCCGGTGAAATCGACCAGCGATAGCGCCTCAACTCACCTAACACGCCAAAAGGCAAGCAACATTCACCTCCAATGGCCAAGCCACCAGGGTAGTCTTTTTGCGACGGGGCTTTTTTGACTACTTTTTCGCAAACGCAAGTGCTCGGCGAGGCAGCCGACAAGAGGTAGTCAAAAAAGCCCCGTCCCAAAAAGACTACCCCAAAGTGGACTGCGAGATGGTTAGAACGAGAGGTTGTCGTCGGTGTTGGCGGCTTCGCCGTCGGCGAGCACGTCGTTGCCGTCGACGTCCTTAAGGAGCACCGAGACCTTCTGCTCGGCATCAGTCAGGCGGGTACGCAGGCTCTTAAGAAGCTCGACGCCGCGGGTGTAGCTCTCGAGCGACTCCTCGAGCTCCATGTCGCCCGACTCCAAGCTGCGGATGATGAGCTCCAGCTCCTGCGAGGCCTGCTTGTACGTAAGCTGCTCGACCGGGGTCTTCTCTGCCATATCTGTTTCCTTTCCTAAAGGTCTGTCACTGTGAAACGCGGCCTACTCAACCGCATCGACGGTTGCCGCCACGTTGCCGTCTGCCATGCGCACGCGAATGGCGTCACCGGGCTTAAAGGTCTTGGCGCTCGTGGCCACCCCATCATCGCTGTACGCGATGGAATAACCACGGGCAAGCACCTTGAGCGGCGACAGGGCATCGAGCGAGGCTGCCGCACGGCCCAGGTCGGATGCTGGCTTGTTGAGCATCGTGCGCCCCTGATGCTCCAGGCGGGAGCTTGCGAGCGTGAGCGCATGGCGCTTGCCATCGAGCCCCGAGGTGCTTGCGACCAAGTGCTCGGGCAGGCGCTCATAGTTCGAACGGAACACCCCGACCGAGCGCGCAATGGCGCCCGACAGGCGGTCAGCGGTCAGGGCAAGCTCCGACTCGCGACGCTCAACCATAAACGTTGGATCGTTCAGGCACGGGCGACACGCAGCCGCATCGAGCGCATCGCCCAAGCGAGCCGTATAGGTATCCCAGGCACGGCGACCGCGCTGATCGAGCATCTCCAGGTCGACCTGGGCCGACCCAATCATCGATGCCATCGCAGCACCCAGACGTTGATAGCGCGCCTCGAGCACATCGGCCAACTCCGTCATAGCCGGCGCCACCGATTCGGCCGCCGCCGTAGGCGTGGAGGCGCGACGGTCGCTCACCATGTCGCAAATCGAGGTATCGGGCTCATGGCCAATGCCGGTCACCACGGGCACGGGACAAGCCGCCACCGCGCGGGCAAGCTCCTCGTCATTAAAGGTCATGAGGTCCTCAAAGGAGCCGCCGCCGCGCACCAACAAAATACAGTCGGGCGCCGGCGTAATGGAAGCGGCGCGGCGCAGGCCCTCAATGAGCTCTGTCGGCGCACCCTCGCCTTGTACCTTGGCACCCACGCAGACGAGCTCGACGAGCGGGTTGCGACGACGCAATGTGCGCTTGACGTCGTCGATTACGGCACCCGAAAGCGAGGTGACGACCGCCACGCGGGAGCAGAACACTGGGATGCGGCGCTTGCGCGCTTCGTCCATCAGACCCTCACGGCGTAGCTTTTCGGCCAGTTGCGCCACTTGTTGACGCAGCAGACCCTCCCCCGCCAGCGAAAACGAGCGAGCGACAAAGCTCATGCGGCCCGTAGCCTTATAGAGATTGAAGCTGCCCTTAAAGCTCACCTGCATACCGTCGCGCAGATCGAACGTGCGCTTGAGATAGGCACCCTTCCAAATGATGCAGTCAACGGCGGCCGAATCGTCCTTGATCTGGAAATAGCAGTGGCCGCTTCGGGCGTTAGGACCACGAAAACCCGTGACCTCGCCCAAGACGCTCAGCTGCGGAATGGCATCGAGCGCACCGGCGGCGATCTCCACCGCCTGGCTCACGCTGAGCTCCTTGCGCTCTTGCTCGTCCGAACCGTCGAACTCGGCGGAAACGGCATTACCGGTTAGGTTCCAGCCTGCCACGCAGCCTCCTTTCGTTATCGAGCACAGAGGCTCCGGCCCCGTGCGAAATTAAGTCCAACACATAGTACAGCGCCGCGAGGACACAAATCCCCGCGGCGCCTGCCTGTCCCATTTGTTATCGGTTGGAGTTTCTGTTGTAGCGAGCCATAAGGTAGAGCAACTGAATGATCGAAGTGAGCGCTGCAGCCACATAGGTAAGCGCGGCTGCCGTCAGTACCTTCTTGGCGCCGTTGACCTGCTTGGAGCTCATGCCCGACTGCTCGATGTACGCCACAGCACGTCGGCTGGCGTCAATCTCGACAGGCAACGTAACGAGTTGGAACAGCACACTAAACGAGAAGAAGATCAACGCGAGGGTCGTGAGCCCGGCAATGTTCATAAACAGGCCCAAGAGTAACACGATGGTCCAGGTGTTCTGGGTAAAGTTGACGACCGGCACGAGGGCGGTACGCACTTTCATCATGGCATAGCCGCTTTGACGCTGGGCGGCATGGCCCGCCTCGTGGCAGGCGACGGCAACGCTTGCGACCGAACCGCCCGAACGGTTGGCATCCGACAGATACAGGTTGTTGTCCTGCGGGTTGTAATGGTCGGTGAGCTCGCCAGCGACACCCTTGATACCCACGGCGCTACAACCGTTGGCATCGAGCATGCGGCGAGCGACTGTGGCACCCGTATCGCCGTCCGAGCGAACCTTGGACCAGGTTTTGTACGTCGAGTTGATATAGTTCTGTGCGGCAAGGCCAAGCACCGTGCAGACAAGAACAACCAGCAGGTACAGCGGGTCGATGCCAAAGCCGTATCCATAGTAATAAGGCATGCGAATTCCTCCGAGTCGAGTTACACGTTGGAGGCATTTTACCCACTCAACCGGCTAGGCTTCCCTACAGGAGCTCGATTTTGCCGTCCTTCACCGTCAACCCCATATTGCCGGAAAGCAGATCGTCCAGGCGCGAGCCCACAAGCTCAAAGCGCCAACCTTCGCGCAGGCGGCTCTGCTCGGGATGCTCAATGTAGTCGGCCAGGTCATCGCGCGAGGCAATGACCGAGGTCGCAACGCCTGAGCGCTCGGCAACCAGGCGGATAAGCGCATACATAAGGTCAGTCACGCTCTCCAGCTCCGGCGAAATCTGACGATGTCCGCGCACCAAGAGCGGCAGGCGATCGTGCGGACAGCTCGCACCGCGCTTGATGGCCATGAGCGCACCGTCCACGTCGCGCTCCCCCAATTGATCGGTACCGCGAATGCTACGGAACTCCTCAACACGCACGGGATTGCGCTTAACGAGCGCTAGCAGCGTGTCGTCGGACATGACCCACTTGCGTGGGATGTTGCGCCGCTCGGCGCGGTCCTCGCGCCAGGCGGCGAGCTCGCGCGCGATACCCAGCTGATGACGGCTGCACGAATTGATGCGCTTGACCTTGCGGAACGCCTCGTGGCGATCGGCGCGATAGTGCGACTCGTCAGCCAGCGGGCGCAGCTCGTCGAGCACCCAGTCCACACGGCCCAGCTCGCGCAGGCGGCTCATCATCTCGGTATAGGCGACGATCAGGTACTTGACGTCATCGATCGCATACTCAATCTGCTTATCGGTCAGCGGGCGGCGCGACCAGTCGGTCAGTGACTCGGTCTTGGGCAGCGATACGCCGCAGAACGTCTGAACAAGCGCGCCATACGAAATCTGCTGGCGCTCGCCCAAAAAGGCGGCGGCGACCTGCGTATCGAAAATCGGTCGTGGCAGCACGCCCACGGTATGGAGCATGACCTCCATATCCTGCGAGCACGCGTGGAAGACCTTGGTCACGCTCTCGTCGGCCATAAGCTCGGCCAGCGGCGATAGGTCGTCGATTACCAGGGGATCGACCGCGACGCTCTCAGCAGGGGTGGCAATCTGAACCAAACATAGACGCGGATGGAACGTGCGCTCGCGCAAAAACTCGGTATCGACGGCAATCGCGTCGAACTCACGGGCGCGCTGGCAAAAGTCGAGTAGAGCCTGATGTGTGGAAATGTACATATCAACCCATCGAATAAGGTTAGGCCCGAAAAACACGGGTAGGATATCGGCATTGCCTTACAACTATACTCGGTTAGTCACAGAACGGGAACGTAAGTATGCGCTGCCTTATCATCCACAACCCGGCATCGGGCCCCAGCTCAGATGAAATCTTCGCATTCACGCACGCCCTTGCACAGGGCGGCGACGAGGTCGTGATGCGCTTTATCGGCGATGGCATGGAACCCGAGGACGCCGTGGCAGACGTGCGCGAGTTTGACCGCGTGGTCGTTTCGGGCGGCGACGGCACTGTGTCCAACGTGCTCGACCAGATGCGCGGATGCGGTGTCCCCACGCTCGTCTTCCCCTCCGGTACGGCCTGCCTGTTCTTCAACAACATCGGCAATGCCCCCGAGGCGGCGGCGCTCGCCAAGGCCTGCCGTGCCGGTCGCACGGTCAAAGTCGACATGGGCGAGCTCTTTTGGCTCGACGAGAACGGCAACGAGAAGCGCCACGGCTTCATCATCATCGCCGGCTCGGGCTTCGACGCCGAGATCATGATGAAGGCCGCCCCCACCAAAAACGACATCGGCGAGATCGCCTACTTCCTCTCTGCGCTCGCCACGCCCAACCCTACGGTAGCGCACTTTACGATTGAGCATGACGGCATTGTCGAGGAGCTCGACGGCATCTGCTGCATGGCCGGCAACACCTCGGTCATCCAAAACGACATCAACCTGTTCCCCGACTGCCGCATGAACGATGGCATGGTCGACATTGCGGTCATCGAACCCGTGCGCACCGTGCAGCTGCTGCCTACCGTGATCACCGCTGCGCTTGACCCCGCCGGCAAGGTACTCGGGCGCCCGCAGTTCAAGATCATCCAGACCAAGGAAGCCAAGATCACCTGCACCCCGTCGCTGGGCATGCAGTTCGATGGCGAGATCATCTCCAGCAACTCGGGCGTCTTTGGTGCCCGCGCACTTCCGCAATGCCTCGACCTCATCGTCGACGAATTCTCACCGCTCGGAAAATAGGAGGACCTCATGAACGACAATCCCCTGCTCGGCTTTATCGTCATCGTTTTGGCCATGCTCGTCGGCTATGCGATCAACGTGATCCACCGCCGGAAGAAGTAATTCCACATTGGTATGATATTCATCCAATTATCGTCTCCCCCGTTGTTTATGCATTTGCCAAAAAGCGGGGGATTTTCTTTGCGCCCCGTGCAAGGCGCTTTATTCAGGTACAGTAATTGCAGGGTGCCTTTATTTAAGTAAAGCTACGAAATGAGTACTCTTATCCACTCATCGCATATTTTTGAACGCTCATCGAGTATTTTATCGAATTAGATGAATACTCTTTGGACTTCCGATAGGCTAATAGATGTATTTATTAGCTGAAATCCTGCACGGTTCCGCGGGGTTTCAACGGTTGGGAGGGATTATGAGGTTTACTCATCCTGTCAACACGCTCAAAAAGCTCGGCTGCGGCCTTGCGTTTGGAGCAGCGGCCATCATGGCCATGCCGACTTCGGCACTCGCCTGCACCCAGATCTACATGGGCAGCAAGCTCACGGCAGACGGCAACACGTACTACGGCCGTTCCGAGGACTTCGGTCCGCGCTATGTCAAGCACTTTGGCATTGAGCCCGCACACAAGGACGGCAACGAGTACACCTCGGTCGAGTCCGGTTTTGAGTACAAGTCCAAGGGCGCAACCTACCGCTACACCTTCGTTCGCGACAACCCCTCGCAGTGGGAAGATCGCTACGACGCATATTCCGAGGCAGGCATCAACGAGAAGGGCGTCTCCTGCTCTGCCACGTTGAGCACTTCCTATAACGAGAAGGCCGAAGAAGCCGACCCCATCACCGAGGAGACTGGCATTGGCGAATACAACTACGCCAGCGTCATTCTGGGCGAGAGTGCCACGGCCCGCGAGGGTGTCGAGCTCCTCGGCAGCCTGATTGACGAGCAGGGCGTCTGCTCCAACGACCAGATCATCATTGCCGACAACAACGAGACCTGGTTGTTTGCAGCGCTTTCCGGCCATCAGTGGATCGCCATGAGGCTCACTGACGATATCGCCTCGCTCAACCCCAACATCGGCAACCTCACCTATGACGTCGACCTCGACGACACCGAGAACTGCCTCCACTCCGAGGGCATCGAGTCTATGCCTAAGGAGAAGGGCTTTGCCGAGTACACCGACGGCAAGTTCGACGTCGCCAAGACCTACGGCGAGGAGATTGGCGAGGCCGGCATGCACCAGTGGTCGCGCTATATCCAGGGCCGCGATTACTTCATGGCTCCGCTTGCTGAGGGCACCGACTACGAGATCGTCAAGGACGAGCGCGAAGACGCTCGCGCGACGACCGGCGCCCTGGTCCACGAGATGCAGCCGCTGTTCTTCCAGCCCGGCAATTCCGACTGGAACACCTTTGAGATGATTCGTTCCTTCGCTGCTCGCGGCGAGAATGTCGCCGGCCTCAACGCCAACACCGACGGCGTCTATGCCATCGGCTCCAACCGCAACACCGAAATCCACACCTTCCAGATCCGTCACGGCATGGACCCCGAGATCGCGACCATTCAATGGGAGATGCTCTCCAACGCCGAGTTCTCCGTCGCCATCCCCCTCTACTCCGCACTGCTCACCGAGGTCAGCCCCTACTTCAGCGATCAGGATGTCTCCTTCGATCACTGCGAAGAGGAAGACGTCGTGAACAACGAGGAGCCCAAGAACTCCATCAACTACGTCCTCATGGACATCAACACACTCGCCTATGAGAACCGCGACCACTGCGCCACCGGCGTCCGCGCCTATCTCGATGCCCTGCAGAAGGAACTCATCGAGCAGAACCTGACCGTCGACGAGGCCATGCAGGCCGAAGAAGGCACCGAAGCCCGCACCGCCCTGGCCAACAAGGCCGGCAAGGCTGCAACCAAGAACACCTATGTTAAGTGCAAGGCCATGCTCGAGGAGATGCGCGACTACCTCCAGGAGGGCGATTTCTCCGAGGAGTTCGTCCCGAGTGACTACGATGCTGACAACGACTGCCTGGTCGAGTCCATCACCTACGCCGACGAGGCCCTTTCCGATGAGGACGTGGCCGAGCCCGAGGCCGAAGAGGAAGAGGTCGCCGAGGAGAAGTCCGAGGGCAACAACATGGCCGCCATGGCCGTTGGCGCCGTCGTCATCATCGGTGTCTGCGCCTACGTAATCTATCGTCGCAAGAAGGCCTAAGGCCCTCATGTCCTAACTGAGCGGGCAAGGCAGCAATGGCAGCCTCGCCCGCTTAGCCCGCTCTTTTGACCGGCGGGAAACCCGCCTGAAATCTTTTCAAAAAAGATTTCCCCGCACACACTTCGCTGTGCTATAGTGCAGCGCAACAGCAACTAGGTGCGACCGCGCCACGGCATCACGAAAGGAGCCACCAACATGAAGAACACGATGAAGTCTCTCAACAACTGGTGGTGGCGTGATGCGAATACGATCGGTCGACAGTGAGTCCCTCACGCCTGTTTTTGCGCTCTAGGTGATTGGAAGGCCTCCGGTTTCGACCGGGGGCCTTTTTCTATCTCGAGCCCGATCGCATTCGCATCACGCGCCTCCGCTTTTCCCTTGCGCTTCCCTTCAGAAAGGATTTTCACCATGTCTCAGAACACCACCGCCACCCAGCCCCGCACCGTCCAGACCGCCGACCGTGGCAAACTCGATGTCCGCGCCCTCGTCCTGCTTGCCATCCTGCTCGCCGCCGGCTTCATCCTCAACTTCACCGTCGGCAAGGCCATCTCGGGTGTCTCGGGCGGCATGATCAGCCCCGAGTTCATCATCTCGGCCTTCTGCCTCACCATCCTGGTCGTTCGCCCCAACATCGGCCAGGCGCTCGTCATTGGCCTCATCTCGGCTGCCGTGATCCAGATCACCACCACCTCGCCGTTTGTCGATTTTGCCGCCGAGGGCATCGCCGCCATGCTCATGGCCGGCATCGTCAACGCCGCCGGCAAGAACGGTCAGGTCAAGCCCGCGATCGCCATTGTCGCAACCTTCCTGACCACCTTTGTCTCCGGCTTCATCTTCATGGTCATCAAGATGGCCATGCTCGGCGTGGTCGGCGAGCTCGCCGCCGCTATGCTGCCCGTCGTCGCCATGACCGCCGTCTTTAACGCTATCCTGGTCGGCGCTCTCTACCTGCCCATCCAGAAGGCCCTGAAGCTCAACTAACCCGCTCGGCTTTACGAGCCACCCCATCTTGGCGTTCATTCGTCGCTCGCGTACCCAAGTACGCTTCGCTCCTCTTTCGCGCCAACCTGGGGCCCCTCGTAAAGCCGGCTTCGTGCTTCACCACCAAAGACTGTCCCAAACGACTAGCTCTTGGGGGCGTTCCTAAACGGCTAGTCATGTAAGAACGTCCCCAATGACTATGAAGGGTATCCATGGAAACGATCATCAACGTCGACGATGTCTCGTTCTCCTATGGCACGCAGACCGAGCAGGCGCTCAGCCACATCTCGCTCAGCGTGAACAAGGGAGATTTCATCGGCATCATCGGGCCCTCGGGCGCCGGCAAGTCCACGCTTGCCGCTTGCCTGTCGGGTGCCGTGCCCCACCACTACACCGGCACGTTCTTTGGGTCCGTCATGGTTGACGGCCACGACACCTGCGAAGTCTCGCTCACCGACGTGTCGCAAATCGTCGGCAGCGTGCTGCAGGATATCGACACGCAGATGGTCGCCTCGGTCGTCGAGGACGAGATGCTCTTTGGCCTCGAGAACTTTGGCGTTCCCCACGACCAGATCGAGCAGCGCGTGAGCGAAACGCTCGAAACCGTCGGCATCAGCGACCTGCGCGATCGCGAAATCGCCACCCTCTCGGGCGGACAGAAGCAAAAGGTAGCCATCGCCGCCATCCTCGCCATGCGTCCGCGCGTCTTGGTTCTCGACGAGCCCACCGCGGCACTCGACCCCGCCAGCTCCACGTTGGTCTTCGAGACGCTGCGTGAGGCAAACCGCGCACTTGGAATTACCATCGTCGTCGTTGAGCAAAAGGTCGCCCTGCTCTCGGAGTACTGCAACCGCGTGCTCGTGCTCAACCATGGCGAAATCGCGCTGCAGGGCGAGCCACACGAGGTCTTCGCGCATACCGACGAGCTCCGTGCCATCGGCGTCGACTGCCCTCGCGTCACGCGTATCTTCAATAGCCTCGAGGCCGATGGCCTGGTAAGCGGTACCCCTTGCTTGGATGTCGATGAGGCCGAGCGCCTGATTTCGGGCATCGTCGACCCCGCACACGCGGCCATCGAAGCCCAGGCGCCCACCGGTTCCCCGCATGCACCGTCGTTGCGTCCTCATGCCAAGGACGCCGAACCCGTACTCACCTTCGACCATGTTGAGTTTGCCTATCCCAATGGCGGCGCCGCCGTACACGACCTTAGCCTGACGCTCTATCCTGGCGAGCTCGTGGGCATCGTCGGCCAAAACGGCGCCGGCAAGACTACGCTCACCAAGCTGCTTACGGGCCTGCTTAAGCCTTCCTCGGGCAGCGTACGCGTTACGGGTCTGGACACCGCCGCGGTCCCCACGAGCCGTATCGCCCGCGAGGTCGCGACCCTCTTCCAAAACCCTGACCGTCAAATCTGCAAGGACACCGTGCTCGACGAGGTCGCCTTTGGCTTGGAGCTTGGCGGCATGGACCGCGCCGAGGCTCTGCGTCGTGCTCAACTTGTTATCGACCGCTTTGGCCTGCCTGCCGATGAGGCACCTTTCTCACTTTCGCGCGGCCAGCGACAAATGGTGGCGCTTGCCTCCGTCGTAGTGGTTGAGCCCAAGATCGTCGTGCTCGACGAGCCCACGAGCGGCCTTGATTACCGCGAGTGCATGACCGTCATGGAAACGGTGCGCACCATGGCCGAGCGCGGCTGCGCCGTGATTATGGTCTGCCACGATATGGAAGTCGTCTCGGATTTTGCCGAGCGCATTGTGGTAATGGCCGACGGTCGCATCCTCGACCGCGGCCGCACGCACGAGCTATTCTCGAACATCGATCTCATGCGGCGTGCCTACGTGGAGCCTCCCCAGGTTATTGAACTCTCGCGCCGTCTGGCATCTTCCGTCTCGCCCGCTTTTGCGCAGGTGAGCGAAGTCACCGATGTCGTTCGAATTACCAAGGAGATGGTCCGCCGTGATTAACGTCATCGACTACATGCCAAGCGATACGCTACTGCATCGCCTGAACCCCGTCGTCAAACTGGGCCTCGCCGCCGCCATCATCGTCGGCATCTTCTTGTCCGACACCTACGTGGCGCTGCTGGGCTTTTTGGCACTCACCCTTGCGCTGGGCGCCTATGCCGGCATCGTCGACCGTCTGTTCTCGCTGCTCAAGTTGCTGATTCCGCTCGCGCTTATCATGCTGGTGCTCCAGCTGGCCTTTATGCGCGATGGCAACGTGGTGTGGGGTTTTATCACCGACACGGGCCTCATCACAGGATCGAAGGCCTGCCTGCGCCTGCTGGGTGTGGCGTTACCACTCATCCTCATGCTCATGGTGACCAAGCTCAACGACCTTGCCAACGCCTGCGTCGAGGTGCTGCACGTACCGTATCGCTATGCCTTCACCTTTACCACGGCGCTGCGCTTTGTTCCGGTGTTTGGTCAGGAGATGAACGCCATCATGGAAGCGCAGACCGCACGCGGCGTCGAGTACGACACCAAGAACCCCATCAAGAAGCTTAAGCTCATGCTGCCACTGTGTGTGCCACTGCTCATCTCGAGCGTGGGCAAGACCGATGCCACAGCCTTGGCGGCAGAACAGCGCGGCTTCTATCTGCGTACGCGCGCCAGCTCGTACAAGTGCTACCCCATCAAGGGCCTGGACATCGCCGTGCTCATCGTCAGTATCGCCCTCATCGCCATCGGCTTCCTGTTCTAGTTCACCACCGACAGCAACCGCCCAACGCAAAAGGCCTCGGCTCGCACCAAACGAGCCGAGGCCTTTACTGTTTCACCAGATAAAACCTACCATAATTAACCTGTCCCTTTTTGACGGGTCGGAAGCTAGAGGCGGTAGGGGGCGCCGCTGCGGATGATGGATTCGCGCACCAGGACATCCATGGCGTCGAGGGTGATCTCGGGCATCTCTCGGTACTTTTGCAGCACCGAGAGCTCAGTGCAGGCCAGAATGACGCGGTCGCAGCCGCTACGGGCGAACTCCCACATCACGCGGTCGAACTTATCCATATCGGGCTCACGTCCGGCCTTCACATCATCGTAGATAAGCGACATCACATCGTTCTGACGTTTCTCGCTGGGATAGACGACCTCAACACCCGCAGCCTTACATTCGCGGCCGTAGACGCCCGCGCCCACGGTTCCGTCGGTGCCCATAATGCCAATCTTGCGCACCGGCTCGGCCGGCATACTCAGGTTGGGGTCGAACTCGCACTCCCCCATCACCGCACCGGCCAGAGCATAGCGCACCGACTCACGCGGCATATGGATAATCGGCACCTTCGTAAACGACTGGATCTGGTCGTAGAAGTAGTGTGACGTGTTGCAGGGAATGGCAATGTGCGCACAGCCCAGCGACTCGAGTGCCTGGGCACACTCTTTCATGGTCGCCAGCAGCTTGGCATGCTCGCCGGTCTTAATGGCCAGCGTGCGGTCGGGCATGGTCGACTTGGAGAGCACCACCATGTCGATATGTTCCTGATCGCAGGCAGCAGCCGTATGACGCACCACCTGGTCGTAGTAATACGACGTGGCCTCGGCGCCCATGCCGCCGATAACTCCCAGCTTTTCCATCGCCGCCTCCTTGGTGACGCTTGCGCAATTGCGCGTATCATACCCGCGCCCGCCCGATGTAAACCGGACGGGCGCCGCACTCGTCTACTTGTAATACGTCTTGAACAGCTTAAAGTGGCGCAGCTTGGTGTGCCACATGCGCAGCCAGCGGTTAAAGACAAAGTCGCCCTTCATAAACGAAGGGTCGGCGCCCTTGCCTTCCTTGTCCAGGCGATGCACCTTAGCGCGCAGCTCGGGATCCTTGACGTACTTGTCGACGACGCCCATGGGAACGACCATCCACAGCGCCTCGTCCTGTGCCGTCACAAACTCCGGCTCAAACGGGCGGTTGAACACATACTCGTCCACCACATACTTGGCAACGTTAAAGCCGCTGTTGGTGACGTAGTAGTTGCTGCGACCCTGGCGTGTGTTGAAATCGAAGAACTTAAACGAGCCGTCGCGCTCGTCGTACTTAACGTCAAAGTTGGAATAGCCCACAAAGTGAAGGTCCTCGAGCAGCTTGCGCACGCCGCCCATGAGCTCGTCGTTGGGCTCGGTAATGATACAGGCATGGTTACCGACACCGTGGGGCTGATGCTCCTCGAGCAGTACGTGACCCAGGCACATCATGCGCACCTTGCCGTTGCGGTCGGAATAGCTGGTGAGCACGCGCATGTACTCGTCGTTACCGGGCACGCGGTCCTGTAAGATCAGGTCGTCGGTGTAGCCACTGGCATACGAGTCGCGAATGACCTGTTCCAGCTCGGCACGGTCGGCAATCTCATAGGCCTTTTTCTGGCCCTCGAACTCGTGCTGCCACCACATGATGCCGTCAGAAGGCTTCAGAATCATCGGGTAAGGAAAATCGATCTGGTCGAGCACTTCGGCAGGCGCCTCACCCTGGGCATTGAGCATCGCCTTGGTAAAGGTAAACGTGTGCGGATAGGGCACGCCATGCTTCTCGCACAGCTCGTAGAAGATCTCCTTCTTCTGGCACTGCTCGAGCATGCTGTAGGGCGCGTAGGGAGCGACAATGTTGTCCGCCAGCTCATGAGCATCCTTGGCCTGAGCCACGAGGGCAACATAGTTGTCGCCACAGCCCACAAGGACAATCGTCTTGTCGGCATGCGCTTGGGCAATGCCGTTGACGGTTTTGAGCATCACGGGCATGGTGTCGATATCCACGTTGGGCGTGTAGTCGATAATCTGGCTGCGGTACGCGGGACCCGTCTGATACTTGCCAAAGACCAGACTCTTGACCTGGTACTCCTCGTAGAAGGCGCGCGCCACCGAATAGGTGTTGATGTCGCCACCGAGCAGCACGGGAATGAACTCGCGCTCTGTAAATTGCAATGCCATGGAAACTTCCTATCATGAACTGCCCACACAATGGGCGGTCTTTGCGCAACTGATTTATTCTAGCGTGCCAAGCCGCCGGCGCCCAAAGCTCCACCGTATCTATGGCAATCGACGTAATCGCCCAGCACGAAGGCCAGCACGAAGACGGCGCTCACCGTTGTATGACAATGGGCAATGAACCTACCATTGTTGTAGGATTCAGCGTATTGACATCCTCGAGCGAAAGGCGCACACGTGCCCCAAGACCATCCGACCGATAATCCCATCCTCAATGCTGCGAAGCGCGAGCTGGCGGAACGTGCGAAAGCGACCGCTCCCCTGCGCACGGCAAACGACGCCTACAACGGACCCGCCCACATCGTCTCAATCAACACGTCGGCACACAAGGGCACGCGCAAGTCGCCCGTCGCCGATGGACACGACACCGTTATAGAGCAATTTGGTCTCGCCACCGATGCGCACGCCGGACATTGGCACCGCCAGGTCTCTTTTTTAGCCGCGGAGTCCATCCAGACGGCGCAGGCACGCGGGCTCGACGTACACGAGGGTGACTTTGGAGAGAACTTCACAACCCGGGGCATCAACCTGCTCTCGCTCCCCTTGGGCACACAGCTCAAGCTTGGAAGAGACGTGCTCGTCGAAATCAGCCAAATCGGCAAGGTCTGCCACACCCGTTGCGCCATCTACCATCTCGCCGGCGACTGCATCTTTCCCCACGAGGGCATTTTTGGCGTGGTCCTAAAGGGCGGAGAGGTCCATACCGGCGACGATATCCAGGTAGTCAAACTCGGCGACGGCTCCTGTTCGTTCACCCCCGCCGAGGCGCTCGAAGAGATTGAGCAGGCTCGTCTCGAAGGAACCCTGTAGTTGTAAAACCCCATGTTGAGATAGCTTTTACATCCCAAAACTCCTCTCAAACAGGCCCCCGTAACGTTAAAGTTGAACTCTATGGTTTCTCAACAATTCATCATAACTGCAGGTCAAAGCCAAAGCCTCAAGTTCAACTTGACCCTTTGGAACCTTTAAGGTTCAAGTTGAGGTCGAAAGCAGTAGTAGAATACCGTTTGAACCATAACCTACGATTGATTGCAGAGGGACTGGATGCAGCATTCGAATCATCGCGCCGCAGCGCTCATTGCGTCGAAGCCGGCTCGTATCATCACGAGCGCCGCGCTCGCCGTTGCGCTGACGGCCACGCCGATGCTCTCCCCCGTTGCGGCGTATGCCGCCTCACAGGCAACGCAGGACCAGCTTTCCGCAGCCCAGCAGAAGATCGAAGCCGCTACGAGCGCCTACAACGACGCCCGCACCAAGCTCGATGACCTGCAAAAGCAGATTGACTCCAATGAGGCAAGCATCGAGGAAATCGAGGCTAAGCTTCCCGAGCAGCAGGCCAAGGCAAGCTCCGCCATGCGCGATCTGTACAAGTATCAGAAGGGCACCAACCCCATCGTGAGCTTCCTGGTCAACGCGCAGAGCCTGGGTGAGTTCATCACGACCTGCAAATACACCAACCAGATCACGAGCTCGAGCGTCGACGAGATCGAACAGCTCAATAACATGCAAACCGAACTCGAGCAGAACAAGGCCGAGCTCCAGCAGGCCAAGTCTCAGCTTGAGGCAGAGCAGAAAAACGCCGAGGATGCGCTGGCGCAGGCCCAGCAGCTCCGCAGCGAGGCGCAGGCAAAAGCCGAGCAGGAAAATGCCGCCGAGCTTGCCAAGCTTGAGGCCGATAAAGCCGCTGCCGCCGAGAAGCTCTCGGGCGAGGGCGTAAGCGGCAGCAATTCCAGCAGCCAGGCCACCAACACCAACACCACCATCGACACCACGGTGAACAACGCCAATACCGGTAGCTCCGATTACGATTCGTTCATTAATGAGTGGACAGGCCGCATCGACAATTATCTCGCCGGCTCCCCCATGGCAGGCCAGGGCTATAACTTTGCCGTCGCCGCTTGGAATACCGGTGTCGACCCCCGTTGGTCCCCCGCCATCGCCTGCATCGAGAGCACCAAGGGTGCTTATTGCGCCAATTCTTACAACGCCTGGGGCTGGAGTGCACGTGGCGGCGGTTGGCGCAGCTTTGGCAGCTGGAGCGAGGGTATCTCCGCTCACGTTGCCTATCTGGGCGCCAACTACGGCTCCACCCTTACCCCGGATGCGGCCAAAAAGTACTGCCCGCCCACGTGGCAGGACTGGTACAACAAAGTCGCCGCTCAGATGAACCGCATCTAAGTGCAACTGCAAAGGGCCCCAATGGGGCCCTTTTCTTTTAGGTAGCGGAGGTATCGACGACGCCGGTCACATTGGCAACCGCAACTGTGACGATTATGCATAGGAGCAGCACACCCAATGCCTTGAACCAGAATTTCGCGAGTTTCTTGCCGCGATAGCTGTCGAGCAGTGCGAATCGCCGACGAAGACGGCGCTTATCGAGCAGCACAAAATGCATAAGCACCATAAGGCCATCGACAAAGAAAAAATACTCGATTGTGAGAAGCCACATCGGGTAGCTTTGGTTTGCTCCCGTGGGGTGAAAGACGGCAAAGTGACTTCCAGCAAAGAACACAAGCAGCGAGAAGCAGACGAGCGTATTCCAAATACGCCCCAGAGACTCCGGAACGCGAGAGAGCAGACCGCATGCAGCGGAGGCGGCAGGCCTAGGAAGCCCTGTGGGGTTCTGGAGCCCTTGGGGCGTCAACACCGTCTCCGAGGCCGGAGTACGGACAAGCACAGGCGCAGGAGGCCGCACGGGGCGACTCAGATCGTATGCCGCGCGCGTCGCCCGTCCCAGCGCTTCCGCGCTCGCAAAACGCTTGGCCGGGTCGAGTGCCATCGACATGCAGATGGCATCGGTAAGTGGAGTGGGAATGCCGCGCGCCTCGCATTGCTCGCGCATGTCGAGCCCCGGTTTAGGGTCGACTCCCGTCAAGCAGAAGAACAACAGGGCGCCAAGTGCGTAGACGTCGCTTCGCACGTTCGTCTGCCCAAACCCATACTGCTCGGGCGGCGCATAGGGTCGCGTGCCAAACTTGACGGTGTCGGCATCGGCGCCATCGCGCCATACGCGCGCGATCCCCAAGTCGATAATCACCAGCGATGAAAATGTCAGGCCGTCATCAGGCGTATAGTTGGCACCTGTCACGATGATATTCGACGGCTTGAGGTCACGATGGATCACCGGCGCCGACGTCTCCCCCGCCATTGCAAAACCGGCGTGGAGCTCGCCCACGGCATCGCATAGGGCAGGATACAATTCACGCGCATAATCGGGGGTGGCTCCCAGACGGTCCACCAGCGCCCCGAGCGTCTCCCCTTCGATGTATTCCATAACCACGTTGAGCTCGTCGCCCACACGACGACAATCGACGATTCTGGGCAGGTGCTCAAAACGCCTGCCTGCCCGCTGAGCGGCAAGCAGACGCCCGTATGCCCCGCCGATTTGAGCCGAAGCATCGATGCGTTTACGGACAAAGGGGCCGAGCGAGCCACCGCCGGTTCCTTCAAAGTACACGAGCTCGGTTGTTTCAACGGACGAGCACTTAAGTACACGCTCCACGCGATAGCTGTCGTCGCGATCGAGCGACGTCAGGTGCTCGGCAAGCGCTGCGGTCAGCTCGTCATCGGAATATGTTGGGGTCTGAGTATCCATAGCCTCCATCATAGCGCAGGGCGCAGACACCCCATGGCATCCGCGCCCCGTTCGTTTGCATCGTTGTTCGGCAGCTCCGCCGGCTCAGATATCAGCCGTTAACTCACCGTCTCCTCGCCAAAGCGATACAGCTCCTCGTTGACCTTTTGGAGGCTGCACCCGCGATCGATACAAAAGATGATAATCGCATCGCGGCGGTCCTTGCAGTTAAGGACGCTTACCCCGGCAGCCGTCAGCGCACGGTTGGTCTCTTTGAGCGTCAGCGCCATCGCAAAGGCAATCTGCAGCACCTTATTGCGACTCGGATGACGCGCACCGGTAAAGATCTGATAGCCAAAGGTCTCATTGAGATCGGCCATGCGAACCACGCGCGAGCGCTCCAAGCCCTTTTCCTGCAGCAGCTGCTTCAGGTAGTCCGAAAGCGACGGGGCGGCAAAGTCGTGCTCCCTGATATAGCCATCGATGTTCGGCGCATCGAGAAGCTCATTGAGCAACTCCTCGGTCAGCTTTTTATCGGGCATACGACTTCACCTCCCATGCGGCGCAACAGTAGCGACATGCTAGGCCAGCACCCAGCTTGCAGTGGCAGACTTATCAAACATGTTGGCAAAATACAGTGCCTTCTTGATATCGCCATCAAAGTAGATATTGCCCGCTACGGAGCCACCGGCGGCAAGGGTACCAGACTGCAGCTCATCGGAGCCCTCACTGTAGTAACCCTGATTCTGTTGAGCGCCGTTGGCGTCCTCGCCCTTCCAGTCGTAGATATTGTAATCTGCGCCCTCATCGCCATTGTTGACGTACGTGACGTGAATGCCCGTCATGGTCGAACCGTCATAATTTGTGAGGCCGGGCTGGACGGAATCTACAACGACGGAAAGACCGGCAGCCGTGGTCACCGTCGCACCAACCGCCAGGTCAGTCGTAGACTGCTCTTCCTTCTTCGCCTCTTCCTTCTTGTCGCCATCCTCAGTGTCCTCGGTGACGGTCGCCTTATCGCTACCACAACCGGCAAGAAGACCGGCAGTCCCCAAGGCGACGGTGGCGAATGCGCCAAGTGCAGCGCGACGGCTCAGCAGCACTTCGTATTCGAGCTTTTCCATTATGCATCCTTCCTACGATCCGGCTACCGCGCCGGCACACAGCACATCGTAGGAAGGATTAAACTTGAATTCATTAGCTGAGAGCTAAGGTTGCGGTAAACGGCCAATGCGGTTATCCAAACGCCGAGCAAACGCACTTTGCGCGACCGTCTGCTGGCAGCGCATCAACCCACCGTGACGGATTCCACGGTAAAGGCACTGATCATCAACAGGACAAAGAACACCAGGTAGCTGACACCCAGCGGGTACGCAATGACCAGGAATACGACCCAGCCGACATTGGTTTTACCGTCGGCACGGCGTCGCTCGCGATTGCGGCAGAGCCAAATCGTCACACCAATGGCCACAATCAACAGCACAAGTGCTGCCGCCGCCAGCCCGGCAAGCGCAAACATAACGCCAATGCTCACAGCGATGACCGGAAGCAGCAGCAAACCGCACCCGCATCCACCCGGACTATATACGGCAGGCTGTCGGCGTCGCCTCATCGCCACGCCACCCCCATCATCTCTGAGCACTACAGTGCAATGGCCTGCTGAACAGGAACGATCTTATCGAGTTCCGGTTCGATCCGCCTTTTCTCGGCCTCAAGGTCAAACGCCACCTGAGCGCGCAGCCAATAACCATCCGTCAGGCCAAAGTAGCGGCAAAGGCGAAGGTCGGTGTCGGCCGTCACGCGACGTTTTCCCAAGACAATCTGCCCGATACGCTGAGCCGGAATCCCAGTCTCTTTCGCAAGGCGATATTGAGAAATGCCCATGGGAACAAGAAACTCCTCTTTGAGAAGCTCACCAGGAGTCACCGGCGACAGCAAATCGGCCGAAGTCTCATCACTTGTGATAATCGACGATTTCGACATTCCAAGCCATCTCCTGTCTCCACTCAAAACAGACCCGATAGCGCTCGTTACGGTGCAATCATAGTATCGCCTTACGTTAGTAACGTCAAACGTTTCTATAGACTTACATCTCTATTATATCGTACGTTTGTTCGTGTTTTCTAGAACAAATAGTCCTTCACGCCTTAGTTAAGCAAAAGCAATCGTTTGTAGACATCGAGGCCTTTGAGTAGGATTTCCTCGTCGAAGAGCATGCTATCAGTATGCAGAGCGCTTGTGGCATAGGCGGGGCAGCCATCCGAATCACTCGGGTTGTCTTGGTCCTCTGGCATACCCGTGCCCAGCAGGAAAAACACGCCCGGCAGATGGCGTTGGTAGAACGCGAAATCCTCGGCAATCAGCAGCGGCTCGTCCACAAGTTGCAGCTCGGACAAGGCAGGCGCAATGCAGGCAAACAGCTCGGGGTCGTTATCGACTGGCGGATAGCCCTCGGCAAAGTCGAGATCGTACGTACAGCCTGTTGCGGCACAGGCATCGTCCAGCACGCGGCGCACGCCTTCGCGCGCCCGGTCGAACATGTCGTCCGTAAACACACGCAGGCTTCCGGCCACATGGGCCTCCCCCGCCACCGCGTTGCAAACCGTACCGGCCTGCAGCAGACCAAACTTACCGATACAGGGCTCGTCGGTGCCCAGCTCGTCCATCAGCTCGCGCTCGGCAACCAAAAACTTGGCAGCCGCCAGCGCCGCATCGTGCGACTCCTCGACCGGAACGCCATAGGTCTTAGCGATATGGATGCTCGTCCCGTGAATATGGATATGCGTCTCGCTCGAACGCGCCAGCAGCGGACCGGAACAACTCGCCAACGTGCCGGCAGGCAGATCGGGCCACACATGGAAGCCAAAAATGCGGTCGGCCCCATAGCGCTCGAACACACCACTCTCGCATACCGTCTTGGCACCACCGGTCGTTTCCTCGGCCGGCTGGAACACAAAGAGAACGTTGCGCCTAATGGCGCCCGGCTGTTCGCGAATTGTACGGTCGACATACGTCGCGGCAGCAAGTGCCATGGCCATGTGTCCATCGTGGCCGCAAGCATGCATCTTGCCGGGATGGGTCGAAGCGAACGCTGCCCCCGTTGTCTCGGCAATGGGCAGCGCATCCATATCGGCGCGAATCGCCGTGGCATGCGCGGCGCCCGTGCCAGCGTCGAAGAAAGCGCAGACGCAGCTGGGACACGGATGGGTCACCTCGCAAGCGAGCGGCGCCAACACGCCCTCGATATAGGCGATCGTCTGCGGAAGATCGAAATCGAGCTCCGGAATGCGATGGAGGTCGCGACGATAGCGACAAAGTTCTTGGAGCTCGGTCATAAAGGATCCTTTCATGGGGCATATCCATTCACACACTATTTTGATGCAGAATTATGACGCCCTTGTTTCTAGCATATCCCTGCATTTTTTAAACGTTATATACGAATACTCTTGTTTGGTAAAGTGCAACGTGATAGGGTCTTTACCACTTGATAGAGGCGCGGGCACGAAGAACCGCGGGCGAGCCGGCAGGCTTTGACCCCGTGGGGAGGCGAAACCCGCCGAACTGGGTTTTTCGGGCACGAACAACCTGGTGGGCCTGTGGGAAACACCCGCAGGACTGTCTGCAGCAATGCGGGAGCGCTATCCGGACATTGGGTCCACGCTATGCGGATTCGATGCGCAGGTAGCGCCGTCTGGATAGCGAGGTTTACGGGACATGTCATTGACTCCCAACGAGGCATATGCGGCCAAGCAGCCGTTTGTGGACAAGGAGACGCTCGAGCATATCGTCGAGCAGTTCCCCACGCCGTTTCATCTATACGACGAGGCGGGCATCCGCCGCAACATGCAAGAAGTGCGCGACGCCTTTGCATGGAACCCGGGCTTTAAGGAATACTTTGCCGTCAAGGCCAACCCCAACCCGGCGCTCATCTCCATTCTCAACGAATACGGCTGCGGCTGCGATTGCTCGAGCTATACCGAGCTCATGATCGCCCGCTCGCTGGGCATCACGGGACACGACATCATGTTCTCTTCCAACGACACGCCGGCTGCCGACTTTGAGCTCGCCAACAAGCTGGGTGCCATCGTCAACTTTGACGACATCAGCCACATCGAGTTCTTTGAGCGTGTTGCGGAGCCCATCCCCAAAACGGTCAGCTGCCGCTTTAATCCAGGCGGCCTGTTCCAACTCTCCAACGGCATCATGGACAACCCGGGCGACTCCAAATATGGCATGACCACCGAGCAGCTCTTTGAGGCCTTCCGCATGCTCAAGGCCAAGGGCGCCGAGAATTTTGGCATCCATGCCTTCCTTGCCAGCAACACCGTCACTAACGACTACTATCCCAAGCTCGCACGCATCCTCTTTAAACTTGCCGTGCGCCTGGAGCGCGAGACCGGCGCACATGTCGCCTTTATCAATCTGTCCGGCGGTGTGGGTATCCCCTACCTGCCCGAGCAGCAGGCTAACGACATTCACGCCATCGGTGAGGGCGTACACGCAGCCTACGACGAGATTCTGGTCCCCGCCGGCATGGGCGATGTGGCGATCTGCACCGAGATGGGTCGCTTTATGATGGGCCCCTACGGCTGCCTGGTCACCAAGGCCATCCACGAGAAGCAGATCTACAAGGACTATATCGGCGTGGACGCAAGCGCCGTCGATCTGATTCGTCCTGCCATGTATGGCGCCTACCACCACATTACGGTGATGGGCCAGCCGGGTGGCGACGACAAGACCACAGCGCCCGTCACGGACACCTACGACATCACGGGCAATCTGTGCGAGAACAACGACAAGTTCGCCATCGATCGCGAGCTGCCGCATATCGACATGGGCGACCTGCTTGTGATCCACGATACCGGCGCGCATGGCTACTCCATGGGCTACAACTACAATGGACGCCTGCGCTCCGCCGAGGTCCTGTTGCGCCCCGATGGCTCGGCCGACCTCATCCGCCGCGCCGAGCGCCCGGGCGATTACTTTGCCACGCTCGACGTGCTGCCGAGCGGCCGAGAGCTGCTGGCCAAGTCGCGCGCCGAAAGTGCCCGCCGTCGCGCCCAAGACGAGCGCCTGGCAGTCGCCGCCCAATGGAACAAACGCATCCAGATCGCGGACGCGAAGGAGAAGAACATGGACATCCGCAATCTCGAGGGCTCAATCGTCGCCCTCGTCACGCCGTTTAAAAAGGATGGCAGTATCGACTTTGACGCACTCGAGCGCCTTATCGATTTCCACCTGCAAAACGGCACCGACGCCATCCTCACCCTGGGCACCACCGGTGAGAGTGCCACGATGACCGATGACGAGGACAACTCCGTCGTCGCCGCCGTGGTCAAGCAAGTTGCAGGACGCGTCCCCGTCATCGCCGGCTCGGGCTCCAACTCCACGCAGACCATGCTCACCAAGTCGCTTACTTACCAGGGCTTGGGAGCCGACGGCCTGCTGCTCATTACCCCCTACTACAACAAGTCCAACGAAGAGGGTATCTACCAGCACTTTAAGACCGTCGCCGATGCCGTTGATATCCCCTGCATCCTGTACAACATCCCCGGCCGCTGCGGCTGCGGCATCAGCGAGCGCAACGTAGAGCGCTTGGCCGCGCACCCCAACATCATGGGCATTAAGGAGGCCTCGGGCAACGTCGCCTACGCTGCCAAGATCGCCCACCTGCTGTCCGACGATTTCCGCATGTACTCGGGCGAGGACGCGCTCACCGTGCCGCTCATGAGCCTGGGCGCTTCGGGCACCATCAGCGTGTGGGCCGACGTTCAGCCGCAGCTCGTGCACGACATGTGCCGCGCCTATCTGGACGGCGACGTGGAGCGCGCCCGCGATATCCAGATTGCCGGTCAGCCGCTCATCAACGCCCTTTTTAGTGAGGTCAACCCCATCCCCGTTAAGGAAGCGCTCGCCCAGATGGGTATGATCGAGGCAAACTACCGCATGCCGCTGTGCCCCATGGCAGACGACACGCGCTCCGCACTTACCGATGCTCTGAAGGGAGCTGGTCTGCTTGATTAAGACCGTCATTATGGGAACGGGCCGCATGGGCTCGCTCATCCGCACTACCGCCGAGGGCATTGTCGACGCCGCCGGTCAGCCCGTTTTTGATATCGTGGCCCAGATTGGCTTCGATTTGAGCGAGCTCGAAAACGCACCGGCTGCCGATGTGATTATCGACTTCTCGAACGTCGTGACCTTCGATGCCGTCGTCGCCTATGTCGAGCGCACGGGCGCCGCACTCGTTTCCGGCACCACGGGCTATTCACCTGAGCAGATGGACCGCCTGCGTGAGCTGGGCCAGAACACCCGCGTTATGCACTCGGGCAATTTCTCCATCGGCATCGCAGCCCTGCGTCATCTAGTGGCCCAGGCCACACGCGAGCTGCCCGGCTTTGACTGCGAGATCGTCGAGACGCACCACAACCAAAAGGTCGACGCCCCGAGCGGCACCGCCAAGCTACTGCTCGACGCCGTCGTCGAAGCTGAACCCGAGGCAGGCTACCACCCCGTCTATGGCCGCGAGGGCATGTGCGGCGCGCGTGGCCCCAAGGAGATCGGAATGCACTCGCTGCGCGGCGGCACCGTCGCCGGCGTGCACGAGGTTAGTTTCTTTGGCCAGGACGAGGAGGTCACGCTCACCCACCGCGCCACGAGCCGTCAGATCTTTGTCAACGGCGCCTTGGCAGCCGCGCAGAAGCTCGTCACCCGCGAACCCGGCTTCTATACGTTCGACAAGGTCATGTTTGCCTAACCGGGTATCAACCGAATCCACCCAAAGGAGAGATAGCAAATGAGCAACGCAGCCGAGATGGATGCACAAGAGATTATCAACTACATCGCCACCGCGCCCAAAAAGACGCCCGTCAAGCTGTACGTGCGCGAGAAGCCGGGCATGAAGGTTGCCTGGGGCAACGCACATGTCTACGGCGGTCGTCGTGGCAAGACCGTCTTTGGCGACTGGGATGAGCTTAAGGCCATCCTCGATGCCAATGCCGATTCCATCGATTACTACGACGTTGAAAACGATTGCCGCAACTCCGCCGTGCCCGTGCTCGACCTTAAGGGCATCAACGCCCGCATCGAGCCGGGCGCGATCATCCGCGACCGCGTCGAGATCGGCGACCGTGCCGTCATCATGATGGGCGCCATCATCAACATCGGCTCCGTTATCGGCGAAGGTTCCATGATCGATATGGGCGCCGTGCTGGGCGGTCGCGCCACCGTGGGCAAGAACTGCCACATCGGCGCCGGCACCGTGCTGGCAGGCGTTGTGGAGCCCGCCAGCGCCACGCCCGTCATCATCGAGGACGATGTCATGATCGGCGCCAACGCCGTGGTCCTGGAAGGCGTGCGCGTGGGCAAGGGCGCTGTCGTTGCCGCCGGCGCCGTGTGCGTCGAGGACGTCCCCGCCGGCGCCGTCGTGGCCGGTGTCCCCGCCCGCGTCATCAAGATGCGCGACGAGAAGACCGACAGCAAGACCAGCCTGGAAGATGGCTTACGTCAACTTTAATAGTTACGCGGTTTTGACAAACCGCGTTTTCGCTGACTTATGCTCAACCTGCGGGGCAATTCATCCCCAAACAAGAAGGCCGAAACCCCATCCAGGGCTCCGGCCTTTGCTTTCCCGCTGTAGGCGCAACGCAACTTATCGATTCTCGATGCTACCGATATTTTTGAGCTCGATGGAGATGAGGCCGTTAGGCTCATTGACGAACTCGATGTACTCGGAGTTGGAACCCATCTCGGCCGGGAAGCTGATCTCGATACCCGTGTCGGTACGGATCTTATGATTGCGCACCGCCGCGCGTTCGACCTGCTTGCGCTCCACGGGCACACGCTCAGGCACCTTCTCCTCGGTCAGTGCCGCGCGCACGCTCTCCTTGATGACCGGCTCGTCCTCAAAGACCTCGTCGACGATATCCCAAGGCGGCAGCTCCTCGTCATCCTCGACCTTCTCGGCAACAGCAGCCTTAACCTTGGCGAGCGCTACGGCCGTATTGGCACCGTGCTCCTCGGCGACTTCCTCGACCACACGCGTCACGGTGTCGATGACCTCCTTACCCGATACGCCCGTGTCGCACTGCAGCAGGCCATCGGGGATAAGCATACGGTCCTCGCCGGCGATCTTGCGTTTCTTGTCCACATAGCCGATCTCCATGGTGCTTGCACGCACGATTGCATAGCTCGGCACCTTTTGCGAAGGGTTCGGCAGAATGGCGTAGTGGCGCGCAATGTCGTTGCGCACCTCGCCCTCTTCGCGACCTACCTCGTGCATAAAAGCCTGCTTGGAGCCCAGCAGCATCACGGCAAACCAGCGGGCATCCTCATCGTCATCAAAGTCCGCCACAAGCACGTCAGTGGACTCGGCTTTCTCGGCCTTGGTAAGTTCGGAAGAGATGAACTCCGCAATCTGCTGAGACAGGTCCACGAACTCACGCTCACCAAAGAAATAGCCCTTGAGCTCGCCGCCGAATGCGGAGTTCTCGGCAAACGTGGCGCGTTTATTGTCGGCCGAGGTGCGTGCGCGGCGCAGATGCGTGGTCACGAAGTTGCGCACGGTACGGCTCTCGATATCGAGCTCTCGCTGGCTCATGACGTTGACGGCAGAGTCAAAGTCCAAGATATGCAGAATCGCGTGATTGATTTTCATATACGGCATTCCGTTCTAGATCGATTTCGGCACGAATCAGTATAGCGGTCGAGCCCGCCCCAGGCGCTTCGAAGATTGGTGCATCGGGGACAGGTTGCTTGCACCAATGGTTAGCGCAGGAGCTCGGACTGCCAAGCCTCGAGCTGTTCTGCCAAACTCTTGCCGGCAGCGGGCACGTCGATCTGGGGTCGTTTGGGCAGCAGCGCACACTTAAGAATAGCAACGATGGTCTGCGAGACAAAGCGTCGTGTATCCTCGTCAAAGCCTTGCGCAGCCTGGAGCATCACGGGCAGGCTCTCGCGCAGATTCCCAGCGATATCCGCAAACCGCTCAGCACCCGTAGCCTCAAACACGGAGAACAACGCATCTACAAAACGCTCGCGTTCGCTAGGCGTCACTGCAAGCAGCATCTCACGAATGGAACCATCAACGTATCGAGCACCGGCAGACAGGCGCTCACAGTACACGAAGTCGTGACCATCAACCACCCAGCTAAAGGGATTGTGCTGCAGCAGGCTGAACTCGGTGCTCTCAACGATGGCATAGTCCTCCTGTGTCTCGAACATCATGCCAAAGATCGACGACCGAGGTAGCGTCTTGTCGATTCGACCGGAAAGATCGGCAAAGGCGTTGCCGTTCAGAAACTCCTCGACGAAGCCCGGGCCATCATGGGAATACGCCCGTTCGATTCGTTCACGGGCAACATCGGAGCACATCGCTGCACCGTACACCGCAAGGTTTCCACCCTTGGAATGACCCCCGCACAAAAGCGGCCCGCCAATCGCATCCGCCGCCTCGTCCACATAACGTGCCGCGGATTCCTGGGCCGGCACAGGACACCGGAACGCCATGTTAAAGTCTTCTTTCCAGCCAACAATCGTACTATCGGTCCCCCGGAAGGAAAGATAACTAAACCCCGCCGGAAACCGGAACGCCATGGCTGCAAACTGCTCCGTCGCCACCATATCGCTCACAGCACGATAGCCGCAAACGTGCACGCCACGGTAGCGAGGACTTGCTGCCACGGCCTCCAACAAGGCCCTGCTCCCCTCTGGATCCCACAAGTCGTCAATCATGTCCCGATAGCACTCGGCACGCAGCAGCTCGCGTACGTCTAGGCCCTGCCAGTTCGTCAGCTCCGCCATATCACCCGGCAAACGCAAATAGGACAACCACGCAAAGACCAGGCTGTCCACCGCGCAGAACGGCCGCTCCTCAAACGGATCAAACGCCGTCTGAGCATAGGTCAAAAAATTAGGCGAATCCGACATGGCCCTCCCATCAACTATGGTGTATTGGGATGGTGCATTGGGGTCAGGTTACTTTGCACCAAAAGGCGCCCGGGCCGTGTGGACCCGGACGCCTTCATTGTAGCTTTTCGCTCTAGTGAGCTTGATTTAGCAGGAGAAATCGACGCTGTCGATGATGTCCTTGAGGGCCTTGGCGGAGACGGTGAGCTCATGCTGCTCGTCATCGTTCAGCGGCACGGGGACGCGGCAGACAACGCCGTCGCGGCCAACGACGGTCGGCATGGAGATGGCAAGATCGGACAGGCCATACTCGCCCACCATGAGCGAGGAGACAGGCAGAACGGTCTGCTCATCGCGCATAACGGCGGTGCAGATGCGCTTGACGGCCATGGCGACGCCATAGTAGGTGGCGTGCTTCTTCTCGATGATGGTGTAGGCGGAGTTCTTGACGTCCTCAGCGATGCGCTTCTCGGCAGCCTCATGCTCCAGGTGGCCGTGAAGCTCACAGAAGGTGTTCAGCGGAACGCCGGCAACCTGAGCGCTGGACCAAGCGACAAACTCGGAGTCACCGTGCTCGCCCATGACATAGGCCTGGACATCGCGCGGGTCAACCTCGACGTGGGCACCAAGCATCTGCTGCAGGCGGCCGGTGTCGAGCACGGTGCCGGAACCGATGACGTGGCCCTCGGGCAGGCCGGACATCTTGATGGCGGCGTAGGTCAGAACATCGACCGGGTTGGAGACGATGAGCAGAATGCCGTCGAAGCCGGACTTCTTAATCTCGGGAATAATGGACTTGAAGATGCTGACGTTCTTGTTGACCAGGTCCAGGCGGGTCTCACCGGGCTTCTGGGCAGCGCCAGCAGTGACGACGATCATGGCGGCGTCGGCGACATCGGAATAATCGCCGGCGTAGATCTTCATCGGCTCGGCAAACGTCATGCCGTGCGCGATATCCAGGGCCTCACCCTCGGCACGGTTCTTGTCCACGTCGATGAGGACCATCTCGGAGAACAGACCACTCTGCATCAGTGCGAACGCCGAAGACGAACCGACGAAACCGCAGCCGACAATAGCGACCTTCTTCTCGTTAACCATTAGAAACTCCCATCTCTCTCCACAAACAAGCCGCCCGGGAACGACCCGAGCGGCTTGTCGTAATCCCAATACATCCAATCGGGACTTTGATTATGCCCCTATTCGCAGCCAAAAATCGACCGTTTACCGAAATTGTTTGCAGTATTCGTAAAATAACTGCGCGAAATCGGTTTCGAGCTATTGACGAGTCGAAATAGGTTTCTAATACAGGCCCGCCTCGCGAATGGCCTCGACAGCCAAAGCGATCTGATCGGGCGGTAGGACCAGCGCCATGCGCACGTGCCCCTCGCCCGAAGGACCAAAACTCGCGCCCGGCGTCACCACAACGCCGGCCTTCTCCATGAGCTCCTCGCAAAACGCCATGGAATCGGTGCGACCACCGGGAAGCTTGGCCCACACAAACATAGAGCCATGCGCGTTGGGACGCTCCCAGCCCAGGTCCTCAAGACCATCGCACAGGGCATCGCGGCGCTCCTGGTACTTCAGACGCTGCGCCTCGACCTCATCGCGCGGGCCATTAAGGCACGCGATGGCGGCCTTCTGGATCGGGAAGAACATGCCAAAGTCAATCTGGCTGCGCAGCTTGGCAAAGGCCGAGACCACATCCTCGCGACCGACCAAAAAGCCGATACGCGCACCGGTGACGTTAAACGACTTGGAGAGCGAGAAGAACTCAACGCCCACCTCGAGCGCGCCGGGATACTGCAAGAAGCTGCCGCCCGGCTCGCCGTCAAACACGATGTCGGAGTATGCGTTGTCGTGAACGATGAGCAGGTCGTGCTCGCGGGCGAAAGCGATGATCTCCTCGTAGACCTCGGGCGTGCCCACCGAGCCGACCGGGTTTGCAGGCAGCGACACGATCATATACTTGGCACGATCGGCCACCTCGGGATCGATACCCGCCACATAGGGCAGGTAATTATGCTCGGCGACCAACGGATAGTACTCGAGCTTGGCATCGGCGATCTTGGCGCCCGCCTCAAAGACCGGGTAGCACGGATCGGGAACCAAAATGGTGTCACCCGGATCGAGCAGGGCCAGGCCCAAATGGCCCACGCCCTCCTGCGTGCCGTTGCACGACTGCACCATAGACGGCGTAATGCCGGAGACACCAAAGCGACGCTCATAGTAATCGCACACGGCGTGCTTGAGTTCGGGCAGGTCGCGCAGGGCGTACTTCCACATCTCGGGATCTTGGGCTGCATGCGTGAGCGCCTCGACCACATGGTCGTACGGCTTAAAGTCGGGCGTGCCCACGCTCATGTTGTAAATGGTCTTGCCCTGAGCCTTCAGCGCGAGAAGTTTGTTGTTGAGCGAGGCGAAGACCTCCGCGCCAAAGCGGTCGAGACGCTGCGATGCCTGCATGGTGCCACCTTTCGATATAAAAAACGCAGCGCTCCGACAAGAGCGCCGCGCGATACGGGCCATCAGATTGCAAAAGTGTAACGCTTGCAACCCCCGTATCGGTTCAATTTAGCCAACCTTAGTCAATTGGATTGAGCGCGTCGATCTGCGCAAGCCACAGGCGCGAGCTGGCGTCACTCGGCATGCGCCAATCGCCGCGCGGGCTGAGCGTGACCGAGCCCACCTTGGGGCCATCGGGCAGGCAGCTGCGCTTAAACTGCTGGGCAAAGAAGCGACGGTAGAACGTTCGTAGCCACGTGTGAATGGTCTTGACGTCGTAGACGCCCTCGAAGCTCTTGAGCGCCATGCGGTAGATCTTGCCCGGTTCAAAGCCAAAACGCAACAGGTAGTAGAGGAAGTAATCGTGCAGCTCGTACGGGCCCACCAAATCCTCGGTCTTCTGCGCAATCTCACCGTCGCCCGTGGGCGGCAGAAGCTCGGGGGACACCGGCGTATCGAGGATATCGAGCAAGACCTCGGCAATACGCCCGCCAAAGACATCAGCCGCATAGCGCACCAGATGGCGCACAAGCGTCTTGGGCACGCTCGCGTTGACGGCGTACATGCTCATGTGGTCGCCGTTATAGGTAGCCCAGCCGAGCGCCAGCTCCGAAAGGTCGCCCGTGCCAATGACAAAACCGCCAGCCTGGTTGGCCAGATCCATCAGAATCTGCGTACGCTCGCGCGCCTGGCTGTTCTCGTAGGTCACGTCCTGCACGGCCGGATCATGCTTGATATCCTTAAAGTGCTGTTCCACGGCAGCATGGATTGAGACCTCGCGGAAGCTCACACCCAAGTCACGAGCGAGCGACTCGGCATTGGACTTAGTGCGGTGCGTCGTGCCAAAGCCGGGCATGGAAACCGCCGTGATACCCGTGCGCGGCAGCCCCAGCGCATCGAAGGCACGCACGGTCACAAGCAGCGCTAGCGTGGAGTCCAAGCCGCCCGAAAGGCCGATGACCGCAGCCTTGGTACCTGTGTGGGCGAGGCGGGTCTTGAGGCCCGCAGTCTGTAGGTCGAGGATCGTCTCGCAGCGCTCGGCCAAGTCGCCGTGGTCGGCCGGCACAAAGGGCGCGCGCGGGAAAACGCGGTCGATATCGCAGGCATCGCGCAGGACAGGTTCTTCGGCCAGCACGCCCTCAAACGAAAACTCAACGGTCGTGGCCTCCGGCGCATCGTCGGTACGCGTCCACGTCGTCGAGCGACGGCGTTCGGCAGCCAGGCGGTCAAGGTCAACGTCGGCGATGGCCATGTCGCAGGTAAGCAGTTTAGTCGCGGCGAGCTTGGAGCCGTTTTCGTAGACGAGGTTCTCCCCCGCAAAGACCATGTCGGTCGTGGACTCGCCCTCACTCGCGTCCGCGTAGGCATAAGCGCAGTACAGGCGCGCGCTTTGGTTAGAGATAAGGCTGCGGCGGTAATCTGCCTTACCGATGATTTCGTCAGAGGCCGACAGGTTGAGAATCACCGTCGCACCGGCAAGCGCCATCTCGGTCGAAGGTGGCGCCGGCACCCACAGGTCCTCACAGACCTCAACGCCCAGCACCAGGTCCTCGGCGCCCTCATCACAGCAACGGTAGACAAGCCCCGAACCCAGCGGGACCGGACCCTGACCGGCAAATTCAACCCACACGGGATCCGCAGGCGCCGGAGCAAACCAGCGGCGCTCGTAGAACTCGCCATAGTTGGGCAGGTACTTCTTGGCCGTGAGGCCCAAAAGCTCGCCCGCACAGCACACGGCGGCGCAGTTGTAGATGTTCTCGGCCACCGCAACGGGAAGACCGACGGTAAAGACGATCGGCAGCTCACGGGTTTCATCGAGGATATGCACCAGAGCAGCCTCGCAGGCATGCAGCAGTGTGCGGTTATGGAACAGATCGGCCGCGGTATAGCCGGTCAGGTTAAGCTCGGGCAGCACCAGAGCACGAACGCCGCGCTCGGCAGCATCGCGAACAGCCACCAGCGCAACCTCGACATTGCCCTCGACATCGGCAACGCGAATCCGCGGTGACGCCGCCGCCACACGCAAAAAGCCATCAGACTGAGAAAGGTGAAGATTCATAAGAATGCTCCCGTGCGTAGACGCCATTCACAACAATTAGCAAGCTCTATTGTAGTTCAACCGCCGAGTGCAACCGCATCCCACCAACTTGGTGAGCTATTGATGAGTTGATGGTATCTGTTAAATGTCACGTACGATTCACATCTGGTGGGTACCCTGATGGCTACATGAAACGAAGCAGATTTACACCGGGAGGACCCCGTATGACAACCAAGTACACCGACGCGCCGCGCACGCGCGTCATGACACCGGCCGCGCTCAACAACGGCGTGCACGAGAACCATTCCATCGGACAGACCATGGCCATCGCGCCCAAAAAGGGCCTGTTTGACGACATTTCCATTCCCCAGATCATCGCCGGCGCCGCAGCTGCCGCCACGAGCGTCGCACTTGCCTCCAAGATTGGTATCGCTGGTTCAGTAATTGGCGCCGCCGTGAGCTCGGTCATCACCGTTGTGTCATCGCAGGTCTACCGCCACTTTATCTCTGCCAGCGCCGAAGCCATCAAAGGTACGCACGCCGCCGTCGACTACCCCGCCGGCGCCTACGAGCCCGTTGAGTTTAATGCCGAGGAGCACCTGGGCGGCGCCGCGACTACGCAGGAGATGCGCCAGATTGCGGGGCGCGCGACCACGGCGCGCGTTGCTCCCGACAGCCTGCGCGCCAAGGCGGCGGCAGAGCGCAGTCAGACGCAAAAGAAGGTCATCGTCTTCTCGATCGCCATCGCCATCGTCGCGGTCATCGCCTGCGCCGGCGCCATCCTTATCACCACCGCCGGTGAGGGTCTGGGCGAGCGCCCCGAGCCAATCCTTTCGTCGCGCACGACGGAAAGCGATGCAAATGGCAACACCCAGTCGCAAGACCAGCAGGCACAGACGGACGGCACGCAAGACAGTTCCACCTCTACCGATTCGTCCTCGAATACCCAAAACCAATCGCAGGGCGCCGATTCTTCTGTGAACAACAGCGGCGCGCAATCCGGCACGACCGACTCAAGCCAAACGACTGACGGTTCGCAGCCGAACACGGGAGGCCAGACGAGCGACACCACGTCGGGAACGGGTACAGCAGACAGCAACAACAGCAATTCGAGTGGCACCACATCGGGCACGGCATCTGACAGTTCAAGCCAAGGCACGACATCGGACAACTAGGCGCTGCATCCCCAGATAGGCAACCTGTACAACGGGCGCGAATCGATAGCGGTTCGCGCCCGTTTGCCTTGGGCGACGAGATGGCAAGCCCCGCGCGATGGTAAGATGCTTTGGTGTGTAAAGAGGAGATTTGCCATGAGCAAGACAATAGTTACGCCCACGCTTTCGCTGGGCAACCACATCTATCTGTATCGCCTGCTGCGCGATGCGATTGGATGCGGCAAGCAAACGTTTATGACGCAGGTCGAGGAGGCACTCGCCGCTGGTGACATGGCCGCTTATGACCTGGGCTTCGAGTCCACGCGCGAGCTGCTCGAGGAGCTCGACGACTGCATTAAGCTGACCGTCTTTAAGGGCGGTCGCCTGTATGCCACGGTCATCGCCAACGAGGCCTGGGATGCCGCCCTTGCCAAGGGCGAGGACAAGCCCAAGGCTGCCAAGGGAGCCAAGCAGTCCTACAAAAAGAAAAAACGCGGCGAGAAGGACCTCAAGGCCGTGCGCCCCAAGCACGTTAAGCGTCCCGAGCCTGAAGCCATGGTTGAAGCCGTGCCAGAATCCGAGCCCGAGGCAGAGATTGAAGTCGCTATTGAGGTAACGGCAGAAGCCGAAACCGAAACCACCGCCACGACTGATCCCGAAGTCATATCCGAGCAGGAAGCCACTGCGGAGCTCAACGAAGCTCCCAAGTCGACAACCGAAAAAACCGCCGACCAACCCGAGACGCCTTCGTTCCAAAACAGTGATGTCTTTAGCGACGAGGCCGAGGACGATCAGCCCGCCGATCAAGACGCTACCGAGTCGACGCCGAAGCCCGAGACGCCGCAGCCCGCCATCTCGCTCACGGTCGTCTATGACCCCGAGAACGCCAACGCCGGCATCACCACTATGGCATCCACGCCCATCGAAGCAAAGTCGAGCGTCGAGAATGAGAGCGCGATGCAGGTTGAGTTTGAAACTGCAGCTGTAGACGCGCCCGTCACCGTGAAGCCCGCAGATTCCGCAGTTAAGCCGGAACCGGTGCCTGAGCCCGCACCCGTCATCGAATCCGTGCCCACCTCTACTTGCGACCAAGTTCCCGCACCGGCACCGGCTTCGGTACCCGCAGCGGCCCCAACCCCCGCACCCGCAGCGCCCGCCATCCCTGAGGACTTCCCCGTCGATTTCGCAACCGAGGTCTTCTGCCCCGGCCCGCTTCTGCACCAGTTGTCGACCTATCTCCCCTACGGCGCCGACACGCTCGGCATTGTCGGCGAGTACTACTGGATCGCCCGCGAGCGCGGTACCATCGAGGCCGCGCGAAACCGCGCAAACTTCCCCCTGTGCTACACGCAGGCCGGCGAGCGCCGCGAGGTTACCGTGCGCATCCGCCGCAACACCACCGGCGGTCTCGGAGCCGCCTGGGCCATCGACAAGGTCGAAGCCCCGGTCGAGTAAAAAACGGCCTCGGATAGCCAATTGACCATCCGAGGCCGTTTGAATTCAGGCCTTTTAGTTGTCATCGGTGCATATAGACACCAGAGAAGCAAGCTCATCCTCAAGTTGCGGAGCAAAGTATCTAAAAGAAACCTGCGCTCCAGTCGGTATCGACTCAATCATATTCGCAGCATTATCTGAAACTCGGTACGATGCAGTTTCACCTGTCTTCAAATCCTCTATTGAGCAGACAGCGTCTTCAGCATCAATCGACCTAAGCACGCCTTTTCCTTGTAACATCACATCGGCATGCCCGCCAGCTATTTCTAATGAACCTGAGTCTGTCGCAGTCACTTCTCCGGAACCTCCGCGCGATATCTCTTCCTTTGTTGAACAGCCCACCAATGAAGCCATCAGCACCAAAGACAGAGCTAGACGAATCGCCCTACTTCGAAAAAGTCGTTCCATAAGTCCACGCATAATAGCTCTGATCATACTTCAGGAAGGATAAAGATGAATTCCAGCCGTCCGCTATGCCAATCATCTGCCTTGTCTCTCCAGTTTTCTTACCAGTAAGTGTGGCGTAAGCCTCCGCTGTTACAGAATGGGCTGATCCGTTGTACAAACTCGCATGTAAAACATTCGGTCTATTAGAGTTAATCTCATTTTGAATGCTCGCGATAGCCGGAGAGGAGACAGTGCGGGCGATAAGAGTACTTCCTCTGCTTGCGCAGTAATTTGTAAACCCCGTTGCACAGGTTGATATCGGCGTTCCACCCAAAACAACGCCGGGAACAGTCTGTTCTTCATCGGAAAGAGCATGGGTATTGGTGTAATTCCATATCTGCATATATTGCGAAGGGTCGCTATATAAATTGGCAATGCCATACAGTTCCGCAACGTTCGAAAAAGCTGTCACCATACAAGCATAGTGGGCGGTAAGCCTCTTAATCTCGCTTTCATCATATGACATAAACTGAGAAATGGAACGAAATCCAGATACTGTGTAATCCTGCATTTGAGTTGCGTAAATTACAACATCGTTCCAGCTTGAAGGTTTATTCGATAAAACGACAGGCCGTCCTTCTATGGAAACAGCCGGGATTGTTCTTCCGCAATTTGTTGTTATTGAACCGTCCAAAGATTGCACGCCGAATTCGAATGGATTGATCATTACGACTGGGTTATTGAACGAATAAGACTCGACACCAAGATCTCCTCCCCGATCCATAGGGCTGACTAAGCCGTCTCCAAAACGATATCCCGTAAGTATTTCATCATCTGAAGCATCTAAAACCAAATAGCCCGCGGCTCTATTGGATGTCACAACCGGAACAATGTAACCAAGCGGGGACCCATCAACATCTACAAAAGGAATAGGGTCAGAAGGCGTATACGAATAGCCGAGGAGTCCCTTTATATATTTATCGGCAAGCTCTTGCGCAATTTCAGAAGTAAATTGTATCTGCTCACCATCAATATTGCCCGTCGAAGCAAAAACCTCTTTCGGACGTGCGGCTAAGGCGACAATTGAAGACGCGACAAGTTGCAGAAAACGACGACGCGAAAGCATATGTTCTTCTTTCTAGAGAAGCGACTTATAAGGTACTCCTATTCTATAATCTTTTTTTAACGTTACAGCACTGGTTATATTTCAATTCGATTTGCTTATGTCCTTGCAACCCAATGCGTCTTTACGTTTTAAACGGAATTAGAAAATCACTCATAGCAAAAACGGGCTTTAATCCCAAAGAGATGACTTTGATTATGAATCAAACCAGCAGCCAGGGCATAGCTGCAGTGCAATCGCTACAAGAAAGGCCGCCCTTGGTGGCGGCCTTTCTACTTGCTACTAGTCGCGCGTCAGCTTGCGGTGAATACGATGCGGCTGGGCTGCGTCCTCGCCCAAGCGCTCGATGCGGTTGGCTTGATAGGCCTCAAAGTTGCCCTCGAACCAATACCAGTTGCCCGGATTCTCGTCGGTGCCCTCCCACGCCAGAATGTGCGTGGCGACGCGGTCCAGGAACATACGGTCGTGGCTAATGACCACCGAGCAGCCCGGGAACTCGAGCAGCGCCGCCTCGAGCGAGGACAGCGTCTCGACGTCGAGGTCGTTCGTGGGCTCGTCGAGGAGCAGCAGGTTGCCGCCCTGCTTGAGCGTAAGCGCCAAGTTCAGACGGTTGCGCTCGCCACCGGAGAGTACGCCAGCGCGCTTCTGCTGGTCCTGGCCCTTAAAGCCAAAGCTCGCCACATAAGCACGGCTCGGAACCTCGGTCTCGCCGACCATCATGTGGTCCAGGCCGTCCGAGACGACCTCCCACAAGTTCTTATCGGGGTCGATGCCGGAACGGTTCTGGTCGACATAGGAGATCTTGACGGTCTCACCCACCTCAAGTTCGCCCGAAGTCAGCGGCTCCAGACCCACAATCGTCTTGAACAGCGTGGTCTTGCCCACACCATTGGGGCCGATGACGCCCACGATGCCGTTGCGCGGCAGGGTAAACGAAAGGTCGTCGATGAGCACGCGGCCATCGAACTCCTTGTGCAGATGATGGGCCTCGAGCACCTTGTTGCCCAGACGCGGGCCCACAGGGATGCGGATGTCGGTCCAGTCGAGCTTCTGGCTTGCGCGGGCCTCGGCCTCCATCTCCTCGTAGCGAGCCAGACGGGCCTTGTTCTTGGCCTGGCGAGCCTTGGGCGAGCTGCGTACCCACTCGAGCTCGGCCTCCATGCGCTTGGCGAGCTTGGCGTCACGGTTGCCCTGGGCCTCGATACGCGCGGCCTTGGTCTCCAGATACGTGGAGTAGTTGCCCTTGTAGGGATAAAGGTGACCGCGGTCGACCTCGCAGATCCACTCGGCAACGTTATCCAAGAAGTAGCGATCGTGTGTGACGGCAAGCACCGCGCCCTGGTAGTTGTGCAGGAAGTGCTCGAGCCACAGGATCGACTCGGCGTCCAGGTGGTTCGTGGGCTCGTCGAGCAGCAGCAGATCGGGAGCCTCGAGCAGCAGCTTGCACAGGGCCACGCGGCGACGCTCGCCGCCAGAGAGCACGTTAACCGGCATGTCGGAATCGGGCAGCTGCAGGGCGTCCATGGCCTGGCCGAGCTTGGAATCGATATCCCAGCCGTCGGCGGCATCGATCTCGTCCTGGAGCTTGCCCATCTCGACCATGAGGGCGTCCATGTCGCAGTCCGGGTCGCACATCTCCTCGCCGATCTTATTGAAGCGATCGACCTTGGCGATCATATCGCCAAACGCCATGCGCACGTTCTCGATAACGGTCTTGTCGTCGTCGAGCGGCGGCTCCTGCTGCAGGATGCCCACGGTGTAGCCGGGGGTGAGCTTGGCATCGCCGTTGGAGACCTCCTCGATGCCGGCCATGATCTTGAGCAGGGTCGACTTGCCCATGCCGTTGGGACCCACGACGCCGATCTTGGCACCGGGGTAGAAGCTCAGGGTCACGTCGTCAAGGATTACCTTGTCGCCATGGGCCTTGCGAGCCTGATACATCTGGTAGATAAACTCCGCCATATGTCTGTTCTATCCTTTCTACCTGCTGTTTCCCTATTCTTGATTCGCTTTAGTGGAAACGAAATGAGGGAACGAGCTCTGAAACGTAACGAAAAAGGGGCATGGTTGCCCACACCCCCTAATACTACCTGGGAAAAGTCCCCCGGAACATACTATGAACTGCGTACGCTAGTTTTCCGCAACCTTAACGAGCGGCTCGCTGCGATTTGCGCCACAACAGATACGAGTAGACGTAGACGGCTCCAACCGAACCAAACGCCAGAACCGCAATCACCGTGGCGACGACTTCACTCGAAAGCACGCTGCCTGCCACGCCCATCACAATCAGGCCAATACCCAGCACCATAAAGCAGGCGCCGCCAAAACGCTGCGTACGGCGCCAGTTCTCGGGATCGGCAAGCCCCCAGGGTGTCTTGATACCGAGCGTATAGTTCTGCTTCACACGCGGCAAGTAGTTGCCTACGCCGATGAACAGCAAACCGACAACACCGGAAATCAGCACGTTAACCAAACCGACCGCCGGCACCACGCCCCAAACCGTAAGCTCTCCCAGCCAGCTTATGGCGCACATGAACAAGGTGAAGGCGATTACGAAGCCCTGGTAGAACTTGCCCGAGGTTCGATATGCCTCACCTTTGGGGTCGATGCGCGGCACCACGCAGAACATTGCGAGAAGCGCCAGAGGCAGCACGCCGAGCGCGGAGGCCATCCAGCTAGGACCCCAACCGTCGACGGCGCCGTTCGCGCCCCAGTGCGTGGGAATCTGCGCAGGCAAGCTCGGCATCACTATGAGGTGCGCTACGACATTGGCGACGCACAGAGCGACCAGCGCAATCCACACGCGCGACGATACCCCCGTGGGGTGAATGCCCTTGTTTTCGTTATTCATCCTTATCACCTTCCGTGTTTGTAAAGCTCATAAACCAGCCAATTAAATCCTGCATGACGGTGGTGTTTAAGCTGTATACGATGCTTTGGCCATGGCGCTCGTCGGTCACCAACCCGGCGTTTTTGAGTGTCGCCAAGTGATGGCTCAGCGACGGCTTACTGATGTCAAAATGCTCGGCAAGCTCTCCGGCCGTACAATTGCCCTCGCGCAGTAGTTCCAAAATGCGCCGCCGCGTTGGATCGGCAAGCGCCTTAAAACCCTCTCCTGGCATAAGACCTCCTCTCATCATCTCTCATGACGTGCACACTATACTCAATATTTAGATGTTTGTCTAACCATCTAATCTTGTACTCATAAAAATAGCCGCCTCCGCGTAATGCGAAGACGGCCACTTCTCACGCTACAAACGTGTTTTGGAGTTGGCCAACCCGCTGCAACGGGTGCCATCTGCTTCAATCTTATGCGAACCCCGACCCCATTTCAACAAGCCCAAGGGCTCAAATGGAATCGCGATAACACCTATAATGGCAATAGCTAAAACACGATTCGCTTCCCCATCGGAGGATGTCTATGACCGAAACCGCTGCCGCTCTCGTCGAGACACGCGACACCAAGCTCGAGATCATCATGGGCCACGAGGCACTCGATAGGCTCGCCGATGCTACGGTGCTGGTGCTCGGCTGCGGAGGCGTGGGCTCCAACTGCTGCGAGGCACTCGCCCGCGGCGGCATCGGTCATTTCGTCATTCTGGACAAGGACATCATCGCACCCAGCAATATCAATCGCCAGGCCATCGCCTTTCACAGCACCATCGGCAAGCGCAAAGTGGACGTGATGGATGCCATGATTCGCGATATCAATCCCGCCGCCACCGTTATCAAGCGCACCGAATACCTGCTGAGCGACAACATCGATGATTTCTTCGCGAGCGTTTTGGAGCAGACGGACGGCAAGCTCGACTACGTCGTCGACGCCATCGACACCATCTCGGCCAAGCTCACCATTGCCAAATATGCTCAGGACCACGACATTCGTTTGGTTAGCTCCATGGGCGGGGCCAACAAGCTCCATCCCGAGTGCCTCCGCTTTGCCGACATTTTCGATACGGTACGTGACCCCATGAGCCGCATCATGCGCAAAGAATGCAAGAAGCGCGGAATCAAGAGCCTGCATGTACTGTTTAGCTGCGAGGAATCGGTTAAGACACAGCCCCGCGACCCTTCCAACATCCACGAGCGCACCGAGCTGGGAACCGCCAGCTTTATGCCGCCCATCATGGGCCAGATGATTGCCGGCGAGGTTATCCGCCAGATCAGCGGCCGCGGCACTGAGCGCGTACGCTCCGATGGCCAACGTCTGGACTAGCGGAGCGCACCGAGATGGAACCCCGGTTATTTGATGCACACTGCCATCTTGATTTAATGGCTCACCCGGACGCCGTTGCCGATGAGGCGACGGCGCTGGGCTTGGGTCTATTTGACTGCGGCGTCAATCCGCGCGACTTTTCGGCCGCAAACGAGCGTGCCTGTCGCCAACCAGGCATCATCGCCGGCGTTGGGCTTCACCCCTGGTGGCTCGCCGATGGCCACTGCGGTTTTGTCGAAGTCAATCTGCTTTGCGAAGTTGCTGCCCAAGAACGCTACATCGGCGAAGTCGGACTCGACTTTTCCGCGCGCTTTGCTGGAAGTGAGCCGCTACAAATACAGGCACTTAACCGGCTCTGCGATGCGCTCGTGCAGCATCCTCTTACCGGGCGCGTGATATCAATTCACGCCGTTCGTTCGGCAGGAGCCGTACTGGACGTCCTCGAATCGCATGGGCTACTCATCCCAAACCCCGACTCCCCCGTTATCATCTTCCACTGGTTTAGCGGTACTTCGGACGAACTCGTCCGCGCGCGTAATGCGGGCTGTTATTTTTCCGTCAACGAACGCATGCTCGCATCTAAACGAGGACGCGAATACGTGCGACAAATTCCACTCGATCGTTTACTGCTCGAGACCGATGCACCAGCGGAGGCAAACGCAGAAATAAGCGCACAGTCACTCATCAGATCGCTCGAAAGCGCCTCAGAACACGTCGCCTCGCTCAAAAAATGCGACGCAAAGCATATTGAGTCGGCGGTTTTAGCGAATGCACACTCTGTTTTTAGCCTTCGCTAACCCCTGTGGTCAAAAAACGTCAAATATGAGTACTGCTAGCGAAATGGATACATTACTCTGAGCTTTCCGACCACCAGAATAATCTACGATTGTCCATTAACTAACACTTTTACAGTCACTCATCCTGCATTTTCGCAATCTTAAACCCCTCCAAACGCTCAAATCACGTCTGAAGGGGTCGATTTTGCTGCGACTAAATTAGTCACAGTACTCATATTTGGCTTTTTTTGACCACCGAGTCACGGGAAGGCACCAATACAGCTCCCCGGGACAGCTCGGCTATTCGACGATTGGTGCTCCGTGGCCCCAAGAACCTTCCATGCCGCACACGGTCGAGGCAAAACCGGCAGCAAAGTCGAGCGCGCGCTCGATGGCCTCGGCGCCGTCCTCACCACGCTTGGCGGAATCGAGATAGCACATCAAAAACGAAGTGAGGAACGAATCGCCCGCTCCCATGGTGTCCTTCATGTCCGTTACCGGTTTAGCCAGCTGGCGGTAATAACGCTCGCCGTCGTAAGCAATGCAGCCCTCGGCGCCCGCCGTAGCCGACACAAAACGCGGACCCAGACCCTTCACCCATGCCAGACGCTCGCGAATCTCGTCCTCACTCGCGGCATCCGCCGCACTAAAGAAAGCAAAATCGACGTAGGGCGCAATCTGCTCGTAGTACTCGTCGGTGGAGTCGTCCGAAAAGTCAAAAGAGACCGTGACGCCCGCAGCCTTCAGCTTGGGCAGCTCGCGCTCGGTAAAGCAATAGTTGCCCGAATGAACCACATCGAACTGCTTCATGTACGAAAGGTCAAAGCGATCGAGGACATAGCGCGCATCGCCACGGATACCGCCCTCGTTGGAGCCAAGAAAGACACGGTCACCGTCAACGACGGTCACGCGAGCCGCTCCGTTCTCGCCAATCATCTGCTCGCACTTGTCAAGCTCAATACCCTCATCCTCGAGGCTTGCAATGACATGCTCGGCAGCGGCGTCATTGCCAAAAATGCCCATGTATGCGGAGCGTGCGGCACCGCATTTCTTGGCATAAACGGCAAAGTTCACCGCGTTGCCGCCAGGATACATGGTGTGGATATGCTCGTAGCGATCGACGACGTTGTCGCCAAATCCGAGCGCGTTAACGTTAAATGCCATGGTATTTACCCTTCTAGTACTCGACGACGCCCATGTAGCGACGGAAATCGGGATCATGGTCAAACACCTTGCCGCGTGCGGCACGCAGCTCGCAGTTCATGGCGTAGAACAGCACCGGGTCCAGATAGGCACGGACGCTCGCCGGCACGGCTTCCATACCGTACTCCTTGGCATCGAGCACCATCAGCGTATCGGTATGCGTCTTAAGGAACGCCAGGGCGCGCTCGTCCATAGCACGGCACTCGCTGGAACCCATCTGCAGGAAGTAAAAAACGCCATCCTGAGTAGCCTCGAAGGGGCCGTGGAAGTACTCGGCAGAGTGGATGTAACTGCAGTGCTGCCACTGCATCTCCATAAGAGAGCAGATAGCGAAACCGTAGGTCTGGCTAAAGTTGGGACCGCTGCCCAGAATATAGAAGAATTCGTGCTCCTGGCAAAGCTTGGCAAAGCGATCGCCCAGCTCGGCATTTACCTTCTCGCGTGCCGGGGGAAGAATCTTATCCATCTCGGCGATACCGGCATACATATCGGCAAGATCGGCGTAGCCCTCCTGCTGATCGAGCAGCTCTGCCGCAAGCGACAGCGAAATGCCAGCGGGGACCTCGGCCTGCGGCACACCCTCGCCCCATGGGTAGACCCACGTGGTCCACTTGCCGGAGTCAATCTTGGATCCAGCGTTGTCGGTCTGGGCGATCACCGTAGCGCCGGCAGCAAGGGCAATCTCGCAGCCCTCGACGACCTCCGGGGTGTTGCCGCTGTGACTGCAGGCAATGACCAGGGACTTCTCGCCCAGACGACGCGGACGCATGATATCGAACTCGCGAGCCGTATAGATATACGAAGTGAAGGCGGTTGCCTCGCGCTGCAGAAGCTCATGAGCCGGGATCAAATCGATCATGGAGCCACCGCAAGCAATCCAGTAGACGCTGTCGAACTTGCCCTTCTCGGCAATTGCCTCTTTGATCAGATCGTGTGCGTTCATATCCAGTTCCTTTCTTGTTTGGCCCGCAATCAATGACGTTGGTTGCGTGGCCGATGGTTGTTTTAGTCAATCAGATATTTTTCGAATGCGGCCATGCTCTTGGCATCTGCCGCCGCCGGGTCATCGTAGTAACGACCGTCCGTGATTTCCTGGCCCAGCATGCCGTCGAAACCATGGGCGTTGAGTGTGGCGACGAAGGCGTCCATATCGTGCTTGCCATCGCCCCACACCAGATGGCCATACGGGTCACCGTCGATAAAGTGCATCTCGTGAATTGCCCCATCACCAAAGGCGGCAAACCAGTCCTCGAGCGTCTCGCCTGCAACACCCATCGCGGTTGTATCAACCATGGGCTGTAAGTACGGGCTCGCGACCTCGTCAATCATGCGCTTCGCATCGGAAACCGTCGTCACAAGGTTGCTCTCCTCGGGACGCAGGCTTTCCATCGTAAGCACCAGACCGTGCTCGCCGGCATACTCCGCCAGAATGGACAAGTGCTCGCGGCTGCGCTTCCAGGCTTCCTCGCGGTCCTCGTCCCAGTCGCCCCAGCCCGAGTTGATGGACATACGGTCGCACCCAAGTACCTCGGCAAGCTCAATGCCGTGTTTAAAGTACGCCAGGCTGCGCTGTTCATGCAGCGGCTTGCGTGCGCAGTACTGCCAAGGATAGACAACATTCTCGGGGCACAGAGTACGATACCTAAGCCCACGGTCTGCAGCCTTTTTCGCCAGAACCTCAGCCTCAAAGTAGCCCGTATGGTCGAGCGTCACATGCGGCTCTGCACACCATAGCTCAATGGACTCAAAGCCCAAGCGCTGCTGCACATCAAGGAAGTAATCGAGCGACCACATGATGTAGTGGATATTCATGCCCGCAATCTGCTCGCGGCGCAGCGTCGGTTTGGATTCAGACATCTTATGCCTCCTTATTTCGATCGAACACGATTTGTCCGTCCGACATCGTCATATCAACCGCAAGATCGCGTGCGTCGCGATAATCGAGGTCGAACACATCCCGATCGAGCACGCAAATATCGGCAAGCTTGCCGACCTCAAGCGTACCCAGCTCGTCTTCGCGCATCAGGTCATACGCGCCCCCGACAGTCCAAGCGCGCAAAAGCTCGACAAGCGTCAGCACGTTGGCCTCATTCACGGGCAGTCCGTCGTCGAAGTATCCGCCGCACGCACTGTAGATTGACTCGCCCAGGCTCGGGATCAGCAGCGGCAAATCAGTGCCACAGCACACTGTGCATCCGGAATCTTCCATGCCGCGGCGATTCCAGCTGTGCAAAAGTCGCGTCTCGCCAATTTGTCGACGCATCATCGACAGGCAATCCTCGCGCCGGTCCAGCGTCAGAATCTGCGGATAGACCTCGCAAATTCCACCTAACTTGCCAAACTCGACAAGATCGGTCGGATCAGAGTTCTCGAGATCGGTAATCGCATGGCGGCGAAGCATCCGTCCATGCTCGTCTCGAGGCAGCGAGGCATAGAGCGCCACGGTGCGGCGAACGGCGCCATCGCCCTGGCAATGCAAGGAATATCGGAAGCCGTCAGCATCAATTGCACGCAGCTCGTTCTCAATCAGATCCCACTCTGGCTCCTCGACGACCGTCTTGCCGGCAGCGCCCGCATCGGCCGTGTCCTCATAGGGGTCTATCATCTCGGCAAGCCCTACCCATACGCCGCGATCGGTCATACGGTTGAAGCCGGAAAAACGAACGAACGGTCCCCGGAAGCGCTCTCGCGCCTCGCGGGCATATGCCAGATTTGCACCGGCACCCACCGGCTGCGACATCATGGAGACGCGAACCGTCAGCTCGCCAGATTCCTCACGGCGAGCCATTTCGTCGGCAAAGCCGTAGTAGTCATCAAACGCCATCTCCTTGATGGCGGTAACGCCGCGCTCGTTAAGCATGCTCATGTAGTCCGAATATCCGGCACGCACCTCGGGCAGCGTGAGGAAATCGCTCATCATGCGCCAGATCTTCTCGGCATAGCACGCCTGCGGTGTAAAGCCGTATCGCGCACTGGCGGCAGCATTGAGAACACAGGTCTCCGCGCCCGGTGTAAAGCAGACGACAGGGATATCGCCAAAACACTCGTCAAACACAGCTGCTGTGTTTGCGTTCTCGGCATCCGATGCCAACGTTTCGGGCAGGTTGTGGCCAAAAGCCGCCGCGCAATCCGGATGATCATCTTTCCATGCACGCAAGAGCGACACGGCCTCTTTGGCATCAGCGACGCCGGATAGATCAGACCCCAACGTCCGCAGCGCCCAGCCCGTATAGAAGGTATGCACATCGATCAGGCCAGGCATGACGGTGCGGTCGCCCAGGTCAACTACCTCGTCCGCCTGGGTCAAATACGAAGCTACCTCACACTTGGTGCCAACCGCCTCAATTCGATTGCCACGGACCGCTACGAAACCTTCGAACGGCAGGTCCCCCGTACCGGTAAAGACGCTCTTAGACGTCAGGACCGTTAAACGATCAGACATCACAACCACCTACACCGGAAGCATGCCAGAGATTGCCGTTACGATCAGGCCAAAGACGACCATGAAAATGAAGAACTTCCAAATGGTCTTCCACCATTGACCAAACGAGATCTTTGCCACGGCAAGGCCGGCAACCGTCATGCCCGCCACGGGACTGATGGTGTTGATGGTCTGATTAGCAAACTGGAGCGCGGTAACGGCGGCTTCGGGATTGAGGCCCATAAGCTCGGTCAGCGGACCCATGACGGGCATGGTGAGCGCCGCAAGTCCAGAGCTCGAGGGAACCAGCAAAGAGAGCAGGCCAAGGACGATATACATAAACGTGGTGTAGACGGCGGCAGGTGCACCGGCGAGTGCAGTAGCGAGCGCCTGGAGGATGGTGTCGATGATCATGCCACCCTCTGCGATGACCAAGATACCGCGAGCGATGCCGATGACGATAGCGGCATACGCAAAGTCGGCAATGCCTTTAACGAACTCCTCGGCGATCGTCTGCTGGTCAAGGCCGCCAAGGATACCGGCAAGCAAGCCCATACCAAGGAACACGGCGGAAATCTCATTCATATACCAGCCCTGGGTAACAAGACCCCAGACGATAATGCCCATGCCGCAGGCAAAATCGATAAGCACGAGCTTCTGACGGGTAGTGAACTCTTCCTCGATGGAGGCATCGGTCACGGAAAACTCAACACGCTTGAGCTTGTCGTCCTCGTACGTAATGGACGACTCGGGGTTTTTCTTGACGCGCATGGCGTAGCGCATGGCCCATGCGATACCGACGGCAGTGAAGATGACCCAAGAAACGGCGCGCAGCCACAGTTGCGGATTGCCCTCGATGCCAATAATGCCTTGGGCGATCAAGACGTTAAACGGATCTATGGTCGAGGCGCAATATCCCAGGTTGGGACCAAGGAAGCAGATGATGAATGCCGTCATCGAGTCATAACCGATACCCATCATGATGGGAATGAAGATGGCATAGAACGGCAGGGCTTCCTCAGACATACCAAACGTAGTGCCGCAAATGGACAGCAACGTCATCGTGATGGGAATGATGAGGATGTCCTTGTTCTTGAGCTTTTTAATCACACGGCTCATGCCGGCATTCAAAGCGTTGGTCTTGGTGATGACTGCGAACGATCCGCCAATCAATAAGACGAACGCAACGACGTCGGCAGCCTCCTGGATGCCCTTAGTAGGCGCTTGCAGGACCGCAAAGATATCCTGGCCCAGATTGATGGTCTCGCCGGTCTCGGAATCGGTGTAGTTCTTATCGACCTGTTCATAGGTTCCAGCAACGGCGACTTCACGCTCGCCCGCCGCTGTCGAAATCGTCTTGCGCTGATACTGACCAGAAGGAACGATCCAAGTCAGGACCGCAAAGACAACGATCAGCAAGAACATGATCGTATAGACATGCGGTAATTTGAACTTAAAACGCCTGTTTGTCTTCTTCGCCTTCGTATCTGACATAGATACCTCCAAAGAACTCGAGACTGCATCGCATCTCGCCTCAACGCTTGCATAAGGCAAACGTTCTATGACGTTCCATAGATTACCAGCAGCTTTTCCCGTCATCAAGATTATTTCAAACTGATTGCCGTAACGCGGTTGAACGGTTGCGTTCGCGCCGTGAACGGTATGGAAACGCCCGGTGAGATGATCCACCGGGCGTTTCCATTCGCAATGTCCTAAATGTCAAAAATGTAACGAGATCCAACGATCCGCTGACGACCAATGATAAACGGCCTCCGCTGCTCATCGAAAAAGAAGGCATCCATGTAAAACAAGGGTTCGCCAACGGGAACCGCCAACAGCCGAGCGACCTCGGGCGACGCGCACGCGATCTCGAGCGTGCACGGGTCGGTAAACGCGGGCGTACGGCCCGTCCGGTTGCGCACGAACTCAAAAATGGATTGGTTAGATAGAGGTGCCGTTGATAGATAAGCGTTGTCCTCGTAAACATATATGTTGTTCTCGAGCATGACGGGGACTCCATCGGCAGTACGCACACGCTCAACGCAAATCAAATCAGTTCCAACGGGAACACCAAAGAACTGCGCTTCGGTGGAATCCGCCGGCAGTATCTTTCTCGAAATGACGCGCGCCCCCGGTTCCATTCCGTTAACGCGGCATGCGTCCGAAAAACTCTGAACGTCATCCTTCTGGCGAATCTTGCGCTTAAGCTTGGGGGCATTGACAAACGTGCCTTTCCCCTGTCGCTTCGTTAGATAGCCCTGCTGGACGAGCTCCTCAATAGCGCGTCGCACGGTAACGCGGCCAACTTTATAGTTCTCAGCCAATTCGAATTCGTTGGGTATCCGCGCGCCCGCCTTGTAGGCACCGGAGTTGATTTCGTTTTTAATGATATCAATGACTTGTTGGTACAGCGGTATCGCTGCTTTACCGTCAGTTAGCCCTTCAGTCGATGGCATATACCCTCTCCCAGCACAATTCAGTCTAAAGCGGGCTTAAGGGCATTCAACAAGCCCTTAAGCCCGCATTAGCATAAAGTATGCTTGCTGCCGCACCAAAATGTCGGGTATTTACTCATCTGACCCGAAAAACGCGCAACTACCGCGCTCCTAAGAAAGCGTGAGCAGCTCCGGCAGCTGGTCGATAATCTTGTCCGCGGCATCCTGGCTAAAGCCAAAGCGCTCCTCGCGCTTGGCAATGACCGTCAGGCCGGCTCGCTTGCCGGCAGTGATGCCAGGCACCGAATCCTCAACGCAGCAGCAGCGATTCGCGGGCAGCCCCAGCAGGTCCAGCGCATGCAGGTAGATGTCGGGTTCGGGCTTGCTCTCCTTAAACTGCTCGCCGCTCACCACATACTCAAAGGCATCCGACAGCCCGCACGCGTTGAGCACTTCCTCGATGCTATCCATGGGAGACGAGCTGGCAAGCGCCACGCGAACGCCGCGGCGCGGCAGCTCTCGAATCGTATCCACGGCGCCTGGGTTAATCAAAGCCTGATAGTCGCGCGGACGCTCACGCGCCCACTCATCCCAACGGGCCAACGCTTCCTCGCCAGTGAAATGCCCCTTACCGGCGCGCTCAAACCAATCGACCAGCATATGCAGGAAGAACTGATGCGAGGTACCGACCTGCCCATTCAACTCCTCTTGAGTCAGGTTAAGCCCAAGCTCCTTGGCAAACGCGGCAGTCTCGCCCAGGTAGTAATACTCGGTATCGACAATGACGCCGTCCATGTCAAAGATAACGGCGTCGAACGGAAATGCGGACACGGCACCCTCCCTAACAAAAGGGCGCCTGTAAGCAGGCGCCCGAACCATGCATTATCGGCGATTCTAGCCCAGCAGCTTATCCAACGCCACCGCAATACCGTCTTCGTTGTTATTGGCGGTCACCATCTGGGCCACAGCCTTAACCTCATCGACGGCGTTGCCCATGGCAACACCGGTGCCGGCCCACTCAATCATGGACTTGTCGTTCTGGCCGTCGCCAAACGAGACGACCTCGCTGGCATCGATGCCGAGCTTGGGCAGAGCACCCTCAAGCGCACGGGCTTTGTCGATACCGGGCGCCGTGTACTCAAAGTACCAGTCGGCCGTAAACATGCCCGAAAGCGTCTGGATAAAGGGCGCATACATCTCCTCGTGATGCGCTTGCAGATAGGCCGGGTCGCCTGCCGTCAGCAGCTTGTCTACGGGATAAGCGTCCACGACCTCATGCAGACTCTCCACCTCGCGAATCTTAAGATCGCACGCGTCGCGCTCATACTTGACGATATTCTTCTGCGAGCCGTCAGGCAGCGTGATCATGCAATGGTACGAATCCTCGACATGCAGGTCCCGACCGAGCGAGATCATGGGGATCACGTCAAAATTACGCAGGTGATCAATCAGACGGTGCAGCTCGTCAGCCGGCATGGCCTGGTCAAAAAGGACCTCATCGGTCTGAGCGTCGACCACATGCGCGCCATTAAAGGCAACTAGCAGACCGTCATGGTTTTGAAGGTCGAGCTCCTGCGCCAGAGCATGTAGTCCCCATGCGGGACGGCCCGAAGCCAAAATGAGCTTAATGCCCGACTCCTGCGCCGCAAGCAGCTTCTCGCGCGTACGAGGGCTAATCACCTTCTGGTCGTTGGTGAGCGTGCCGTCGATATCCATTGCGATGGCTTTGATTGCCATATATGCCTCCTTGCATCGTTTTTATCGCGCACTATCTTATCCGAGCCGGGGCACGTTCGCACAGCGCGCGCATGACGGTTGCAAAACCACCCCATTTGAAACAAACGCAAAAAAGTACTTGCAAAGACGCGTTCCGACATATAAGTTGATAAAAGACCGCCGTTGCGGTTTTAAGTAGATCGAGCATATGAAGTTTGAGTTTTAGCGTGTAAGAGAAGGAAGATCGGCAAAGTACAACCCCAAACGCAATGACAACTTAATGAGGTAACTGCCACATGTGAGGCACCCAGGGCATTGCTGTCTCGATTTTGAGCACGATGCCTTCCGCCTTGCATGGGCCGTTCCATCCCGCCCCTGCAGCAACTGCCTCACGGGCTCATTGAAAACCGCATAGCACCCCAACGTCAGCACATCACCCACGGCAAGCACATCACTCACGACAACCAACACATCAACAAACAGCACGAACATCAACCGATTGGAGAAGCTATGACAAATCACCACGCTGAAGACGGCGATAAGAAAAGCATTCTGGATGCCCGCATTGAGCGAGCATATGCAAACGAATATGACGCCGCCTTTGCCGCCGCGACCATAAAGAACTACGCGTCGCTACCGCTCGCGACGATCTTGGCCGACCACCCTCAACTGCTGAAGCGCTGCACAAAGATCATGGGCGACCCCGACATTCGCAAGCTGACAGACCCCTATGCCCCAAAACGCGACAACGATTCGTACGTTCTTACCGTAGGCTGCCTAGCCCATATGCTTACGGCGCTCGACACGAAACTCAAGCTCGAATGGGAACCCGACGAGCGTCATGAACTCGAAAGTAAGCGGAACACCCTGCGCACCGCACTGTTCCTTCCGTTGGACGGCCTCAAGCGCTGCAACGTCGAGCTCAATACACAGGCGCGGCAAAAGCCCGGGACCACGGGGCAGAAAACTCCAAGACCCCATGCGGCCATCGTCGACCGCAACCGATATAACCGCATGACCGCGCACTTTTCCGCCGAGGGAGCAGCCATAAGGACGCTGATCGACCTGCTGTGCCTCCTGAGCATCAACGAGCTATTTGAGGGCTATCTCGCCCTTGTTCCCGCGACGGCACCCAAGTCGGTAGCAAAGATCATCGAGACCTGCAGACGCCAGTTTGAGCGCCATCGCAATGGCAGCGAGATGAACGCCAGCATCGCGCAGTACTACGCGGCTCATTACAAAAATGACGGATGTGCCCCTGTCGAGCATCAGCTGCGGCTCGCCTACACCACGCCCGTCGCAACGCTCCATCGCTTTGGAGCCCTTGGTGCTTACGAGCTGCACGAACAGGCAGCCTGCCCCACAACCGAGCTCGATCTCAGGCTCGGACGAACCCTGTAGCCCGCCAGCCCCTCCGCGGGCAACAATCCTATTCCACAACACAACCAACAGAAAGGAGTCCTCATGGACACCAATCATTCCCCCATCATCAGCCCCCTCACCATGCGTGAATCCGCCCGAGGTATCACGCTCACCAGTATTTATGATGAGATGCTCGCCCGTCGCGAGCTCTCCGTCATGGGAAACATCGAAACCCTGATGGCCCACGACCTATGCCAGCAAATCCGCCTGCTCGATGCCACCGACCCCAGCCGCCCCATCACCATATTTGTCGCCAGCGCCGGCGGAAGCGTGCGATCGGGTCTTGCGATCTATGACGCCATGCGCCTCGCATCGTGCCCCATCCGCACCGTCTGCCTGGAATTCGCCGCGTCCATGGGCGCCGTGATCTTTATGGGCGGCGACGATCGCCGTATGGCGCCCCATGCAGAGCTCATGATTCACGACCCGCTGATCCCCCAGGGGGCAGGCGGCTCGGCACTTGCGTTGCAGGAAACCAGCCGGCGTCTCATGCAGACCCGCAAGACCCTCACGCAAATCCTCTCGGACCGCAGCGGCCTCACGCCCAAGCGCATCCAGTCCCTCACTGCAAAAGACACCTACCTTTCGGCCGAGCGCGCCGTCGAGCTCGGCTTTGCCCACGAAATCCTCTCGACCACCAAGGAGGTCGCCCATGTCTAACCTCGCCAGCCGTCTCGCCGCATCTGAGTCCGCATCGTCCACCATCCTCGCCAAAGATCGAACGCTTTCCTGCGACACCCGCCAAACGGGACTCAACAACAATGCACTTGTGATCGGCCCCTCGGGAGCCGGCAAGACCCGAAACGTCCTCAAGCCCAACCTGCTGCAAATGAACGCAAGCTACATCGCGCTCGACACCAAAGGCACGCTCTGTCGCGAAGTGGGACCCGTGCTGGCAGCCCACGGTTACCGCGTGCAATGTCTCAACTTCGCCGACCTCAACACCGTCCCGGCCCTTGCGCCCGGCATCGAGCGCTGCGGCTACAACCCCCTGAGGCACATTCGCCGCAAGGCGGACGGCAGGCCCAACCAGCAGGACATCCTCTCGGTGTCAAAGGCCATCTGCCCCATCGAGGACAACAACCAGCCTTTTTGGGATCATGCGGCGGCAAACCTGCTGTCGTGTCTTATCGCCTACGTCACCGAACAGCTACCCGCCGACGAGCAGACGATCAGCTCGGTTATCAAGCTGATCGAGCACCTGCAGGACGGTGCCACAGGTCGATTGTTTGACGACCTGATCACGACCGACCCCCAAAGCTATGCCCTCTCGCTATGGCGGCGCTACGCCATTACGCAAAATGCCGAGCGCATGCACGCGAGCATCGTCGGCATCCTTGCCGAAAAGGTCATGTGTCTGGGATTCGACGGTGCGGCACAGCTCTATCGTGAGTGCCATCAGGTAGACTTCGCTTCCATGGGACACGCCCCCTGCGCCCTGTTTGTAACCGTAAGCGATATTGACCGCAATCTCGATCCGCTGACCGGCCTCTTTATTTCGCAGGCGTTTATGGGCCTCATTCGTGAGGCCGATAGGCAGCCCGACGGCAGCCTGCCCGTGCCCGTGCGCTTTATGCTCGATGACTTCGCAAATCTGCAGATCTCCCAGATCGACAACGTGCTCTCGATTATCCGAAGCCGCAACATCTGGGCAACGTTGCTGCTGCAGTCGACCAACCAGCTCGATGCGCTCTATGGCGAGGCACGCGCACGCTCCATCATGGGCAACTGCGACACGCATCTGGTGCTGGCGTTCCAGGATCCCGAGAGTGCCCGGGTGTTTTCCGACCGCGCCGACGCGCTGCCCAGCACGCTCATGGCGACGCCGATCGATCGCTCGTGGCTCTTTGTACGCGGTCGCACTCCCGAACAGGTCGAGCGCTTTAGGCTCGAAGACCATCCGCTCTACGGGGAGCTGCCCGAGGCGCAGCGAGGCCATGCGGAGGCCGAGATCTAGGCGCAGGGTTCTCGCAGCGCGCGGCGCCCCGGCGATGTTCCACAAAGGCCGTGCGCCCCGGGACCACGGCAAAGCAAAGGGGCCCGCATCCGATAGGATACGGGCCCCTGACTATAAGGCGCGATGCGTTAACAGCAGCGACTACTTGCGATGCGCGCGATAGAACTCGATGAGCGCTTGGGTCGAAGCGTCCTGCTCGGCCTTGGCGGCGTCATCGTGGAAGGCAGGGGTAATCTGCTTGGCGAGCTGCTTACCCAGCTCAACGCCCCACTGGTCATAGGAGTCGATGCCCCAGACCGTGCCCTCGACAAACGTGATGTGCTCATACAGGGCGATGAGCTCGCCGAGTGCGAACGGGGTCAGCGTGTCGCCGAAGATCGAGGTCGTCGGACGGTTGCCCTCGAAGCAGCGGGCCGGGACGATCTGCTCGGGCGTGCCCTCGGCACGAACCTCATCGGCCGTCTTACCAAAGGCGAGCGCCTTGGTCTGGGCCAGGAAGTTGCCCAGGAACAGCTCGTGGACATCCTGGCCGCTGTCGGTTGCGGGGTTGGCAGTGTTGGCGAAAGCGATAAAGTCGGCCGGAACCACCACAGTGCCCTGGTGCAGCAGCTGATAGAAGGCATGCTGGCCGTTGGTGCCGGGCTCACCCCAGAAGATCTCACCGGTATCGGAGGTCACAGCGCTGCCGTCCCAGCGGACGTGCTTGCCGTTGGACTCCATGGTGAGCTGCTGCAGGTAGGCCGGGAAGCGGTGCAGATACTGGCAGTACGGAAGCACGGCATGGCTCTTGGAACCGAAGAAGTTGACGTACCAGACGTTGAGCAGGCCCATCAGCGCGACGGCGTTGCTCTCGAGCGGCGTGTTGCAGAAGTACTCGTCGATGGCATGGAAGCCCTCGAGGAACTGCTGGAAGCGCTCGGGGCCGAACACGACGATCAGCGACAGGCCCACGGCGGAGTCAACGGAATAGCGGCCGCCGACCCAGTTCCAGAAACCGAAGGCGTTGGCAGGGTCGATACCGAAGGCCTCAACCTTCTCGAGTGCGGTGGAAACGGCGACGAAGTGCTTGGCCACGGCCTCGGCGTTCTGCTCTTCGGAACCGTCGATGGCACCCTGAGCCCTGAGCTGTTCGAGCATCCAGGTCTTGACCTCGCGGGCGTTGGTGAGGGTCTCGAGCGTGGTAAAGGTCTTGGAGACGATGATCACGAGCGTGGTCTCGGGATCCAGGCCCTTAAGCTTCTCGGCCTGGTCGTTGGGATCGATGTTGGAGATATAGCGGCAATCGATACCGGCGTCGGCATAGGGACGCAGGGCCTCGTAAGCCATGACCGGGCCCAGATCGGAGCCACCGATGCCGATGGACACCAGGTGCTCGATCTTTTTGCCGGTAACACCCTTCCACTCACCGGAGCGCACGCGTTCGGCGAAGGCATACATGCGGTCGAGGACCTCGTGCACGTCGGCGACGACATCCTGGCCGTCAACGATGAGCTGCCCCTTCTCGCTTGCCGGACGGCGAAGTGCGGTGTGCAGAACAGCGCGGTCCTCGGTGGTGTTGATGTGCTCGCCGGAGAACATGGCGTCGCGGCGCTCCTCAAGCTTCACCTCGCGGGCAAGATCGCACAGCAGCTTGACGGTCTCATCGGTCACCAGGTTCTTGGACAGATCGAAGTGCAGGTCGCCGGCGTCAAAGCTCAACTTATTCACGCGGTCGGCGTCAGCAGCGAACCAGGCCTTGAGGTCGATACCTTCGGCCTCGAGCTTCTCCTGATGAGCCTCGAGCGCCTTCCAAGCGGCGGTCGACGTAGCGTCGATAGGTGCAGCAACAGTTGCCATAGAGTCCTCCTCAGCATACGGGCGCATTCCTCCATGCGCCCGGATAATCAGATGCCCCTATTCTAACGCAGGTCAAGACCGTAATCAGCGAGCGTTGCCAATCGGCCCCCGAACGGCGACCGACCATAAAGGAACAAGTAAATTATGGCAGGTCAAACGCTTTACCTACCATAATTTACTTGTCCCTTTATGACAGGCATCAGAGGAGCATCAGGCTAAAGATGCGCGCGACGGCATGTTCGTCGAGCGGAAGATAGCCCCCCACGGTGCCGGAGCGTCCACCGGCATGGCACGTCTCGTGTGCCAACTCGGGAATGTCCTCGAGCTTGCCGCCCACCGCCTCGAGTGTCGTCGGCATGCCCAACGAGACAAAGAACGCACGCTGCGCCTCCACGCCGACGCGGGAGGCGGTCATATCGTCCGCCTCGTCAACGCCCCACACGCGACGCGCCAGTTGGGCCAAGCGCGGCACCGCCGCAGCCTCGACATCTAGGTAGTACGTGAGCACCGCCGGGATCACTATGGCAAGCCCTGCACCATGGGCCACGCCATAGCGCGAAGACAGGGCATACTCGATATCGTGGCTCGCCCAGTCATGCTTGCGATCAACGCCGGCGATACCGCAGTGCGCCATCGTTGCCGCCCACATTAAGTTGGCGCGCGCATCGTAATCCCGTGGATCCTCGGCAACGGACGAAGCCTCATCAACAATCGCCAGCATCAGGCCCTCGATCATACGATCGGAAACTTCAACGGCACTACTCCTGCTCACATAGCGCTCCAACAGATGCGAGTACATATCGGTAATGCCGCACGCCGTCTGATACGCCGGCAGAGTCTCGGTCAACTCGGGATTCAGGATGCTAAACGTCGGCAGCAGCACCGACGAGGACGTCTCGCGCTTGAGCATCGAGCCATCCTGCGTGATCACCGAATCGGGCGAGGCCTCGGAGCCAGAGGCTGCAATCGTGAGCACGCAGCCCACCGGCAATGCCCGATCGGGCGTGCGGTCGCCGCCGTAGAAGTCCCACACGTCACCCGAATAGCGCGCGCCGGCAGCAATGGCCTTCGCGGTATCGATAACGCTGCCGCCGCCAAGCGCGAGAATAAAGTCCACGCGCTCATCACGTACAAGCGATATACCCTCGTAGACCGTACTCAGCAACGGGTTGGGCTTGACGCCCTTGAGCTCCACATGATCGAGCAGCGCTCGGTCGAGCGAATCAAGCACACGCGACAGCAGGCCAGATCGCTCCACCGAGCCGCCTCCGAACAGCACGAGCGCCTTGGTGCCGCCGTAGTGCGCCACGAGCCGTCCTGCCTCCCGCTCGCAACCGCGCCCAAACACAAAGTGCGTGGGCAGGCGATACGAAAAATCTTCCATCACAACCACGCCTTAAAGCGGTCGTAGCGAAAGGCCGAGACGTCGAGCGTCGTGGGCTCATCGCACACTAGCTCGGAAAGCAGCAGACCCACGATGGGCGAGATGCCAAATCCGTGTCCGGTAAAGGCGCAGGCGATGGTCATGCCCGGAACCTCATCGATCTTCGAGATCACCGGCACGCCATCGGCGCTCTCGTCCTCCCAGCCGGCCCAGGTTCGCACGATCTTGGCATCGGCCAGGCGCGGAATGTAGCCCATGATGGCGCGACACTCAGCCGGTGCCGTAATGCTCGAGGTGGGGCGGCCGCCAAATGCGCCGTTCGACTCCTCAAGACCCGAGCTGCCACCAAAGACAAACGAGCCATGCGCCGTCTGATGGCCGTAAAAGTCACCCGTGGCAACGCCGAGCATCTGCGGAAACATCGTGGGCTCCGCCTCGGTGACCAGGCACTCGATAAGCGATCCTGTCATGGGGATATCGATGCCCACGCTCGCAGCGATACCGCGGCTGCCCAGGCCCGCCGCCAGCAGCACATCGTTGGCCGTAAAGGTGCCGATGTTGCACTCGACGCCCGCAATGCGGCCGCGCACCTTGCGCAGGCGCTTGACCTCGACGCCCGTCACAAAACGCACGCCGAGCGCCTTTGCCGCGCGATAATACGCGAGCGTGGTGCGCATGGGGTTGGCATGTCCATCCGTGGGGCACCACGATGCGCCAATGACCTGGTCGGACAGGTACGGATTGATCTCGCGCACCTCCTCGGGTCCGATCATCTTCATATCGAGCCCCAGGCCCTGCGACATACTCGCCAGTTTACGGAGCGTCTGCAGGTGTTCCTCGGTCTTGCCCAGGCGCAGATTACCGCGCTTGACGTACTCGACATCGGCGCCCAACTCGTCGGACAGCGTGGGCCAGATGTTCTCGACGGCATACATGGCTAGCGGCAGCTCGCGCGCATCTCGGCCGCTCTGGCGAACGCCACCGCCGTTGCGCGAGCTTGCGCCTTCGCCCACATTGGGCTCACGGTCAAGCACCGTGACGCTACGGCCCTTCTTGGCCAGGTTGTACGCCGCCGCGCATCCAATCACGCCGGCACCGATAATGACGACGTCGCAGGCGGCATCGGTGATATCTGCATAAGTCCCCTTCATGGCTACGCTCTCCCCTCTTCGCCGTTGCCGAGCACGCTCATCTCAATCGGACGCATGGGCGCTCGCGAGGTTTCGGGCTCCAGCAGCGCCACGGTCGGCGTGCCGGCAAGCTCCGTGGCCATAATGCGACGCACGAGCTTGGTGCAGCTCTGCCCCTGGCACAGCCCCATGCCCTGACGCAGGTAGCGACGAATCTCGGTCATGGTGTACATGCCGTCATGAATGGCACGACGGATATCGCCCTTGGTCACCTCTTCGCAACGGCAGACGAGCACGCCGTCATCGGGCGCAGGCACATACGGGCCCAGGTCAATCGCCGCACGGTCGAGCGGCTCGCCCGGCTCCTTGTAAAAGTTCGCGGCCTCACTCATGGCAGGCCACCTCCTCGGTATCCTCGACGGGCTTGAACATGCGCGCTGTCATGGCAAACTCCTTGGGCACGCTCATGGTCACGAGCGCCGTCTTGTCGAACGCCTTGACGCTGCGCACGCGCACCACTTGGGCATCGCACACCGGCTCGCCCGAGCGGCTCAAAGCGCGGCCGCAATCGCCCACCTGAGGCAACGGATAGAACTCGTAGGGCAAGGTGACCGTCGCGGTACCGTCGCCGCAATCCTCGTTGACCAAAAAGATCGACTGACCAGGGCAGCTCGCCACGCACATGCCGCAGTCAATGCAATGGGAATCCTCGATCACGATTGGCAGCGACGTAATGTGCTCGCCAATGGAGATGCAGTCCTTTTTGCAGGCATCTTGGCATGGGTTGCAGGGAATGTTCTGCGTGCACTCGATCACGGGGTGAACGCCCGCGTCGTGGGTCACACCGGGGTAGTTATCGAGCTCGTCGTCGGAAAGGTAGCCATGGCGCAGCAGATGCTGCGAGACCGGGCACCCTTCCTCGGTAACCTCGATCTTTTTGCCGCGGTTCTTGGGCGCAAACATGCCCTGACGCAAGGTATCGAGCGAGGCCTCGAGCTTATCCTCGGACTCGTCCGCATCCGCCGCATCGGTGTAACCCAGGTATTCGGCAATCGCCACACCCGAGATACGGCCCTCGATCATGGCGGAGCTTGCCTCCTCGATGCCCGCGACATCACCCGACACGTACACGCCGGGCACGCTCGTCGCGCCTCTCTCGTCACACACCGGCACATAGCCGCCGCGCTTGGGATCATCGACCATGTCACAGCCTGCCATCGAGAGCAGCTGGCTCATGGGAGACAGGCCCACGGCCACGCAAATCGTGTCGACGTCAAAGTACTTCTCGGTGCCGGGGACAACCTTCCAATCCGCGTCGACCTCGCCGATCGTCACGCCAGTCACGCGGTCGTCGCCCTCGGCGGCCACCACGGTGTGCGACAGATAAAACGGTACGCCGCAGCGGGCGACCTTGGCCGCATGCACGCCGTATCCGCCCACGCGCGGTGCCGCATCAACCAGCGCGACCACGTCGCAGCCCGCCTGCAGCAGCTGGAACGAGACGACCAGGCCAACGTTGCCCGAACCGACCATAAGCACACGGTCGCCCGGCTTCACGCCATGCAGGTTCACCATAGTCTGCGCGGCGCCGGCACCAATCACGCCGGGCAGCGTCCAGCCGGGAAAGTTGAGCGTGTTTTCGGCCGCACCCGTTGCGACCAGGACAGCGTCTCCCTTCACATGGCGCACGACATCCCCCACACGCACCACGACCTCGCGGCCCTCGTACAGGCCGATCACCGTTGCATCGAGCACCACGGTGACGCCCGCCGTATCCGCCTCGGCAAGCAGCTCATCGCCAATGCGAAAACCGCGAACCTTGGCGCGATGCTCCTTGGAACCAAAGAACTTGTGAATCTGCTTGAACAGCTGACCGCCAGGACGAGCGTTCTCGTCAAACACGACGACGTCGAGCCCGCGCTTGGCGGCCTCGATGGCAGCGGAAAGACCGCTGGGGCCGGCGCCGACCACAACCAGATCATGGCGTTCCATACTACTCATCCTCCCTTACGGCAGCAGGGCTTGCGGCCGCCTCGGCAACCAAGGCCTCGGCGCGCGGGTCATCCAAATCGAGCGGGGCCACGCCATCTTGCGTACGCACGTCCATACCGGCGGCAAGCGGCGTCATGCATGTGCGCACGTTGGGCTTACCGTCCACGACCATGACGCAGTCGGTACAACGTCCGATCGCGCAAAAGATGCCTCGCGGCTCGTGACGCTTAGCGGTAAAGCGATGGACCTCGACACCTGCGGCCTTGAGCGCCATGGCAATCGGTTCGCCCTCGTATCCCTCCATCTCAACGCCGTCGTAGGTGAAAACGACTCGACTCCCCTTGCTGGGAGCACCCAAAATGGGATGTTCGACAATCCTGGACATGGCACCACCAAACCCCTCTCGTTCATTGGTTACCAACAGCGCCTATCCTACGATTTGCCCTGTTAACGAGCCGTTTCCGGTCGATTACCATTCAAACCGAAACAAAGGGAGCTGCAATAAAAAAGGCAAGGGGGACAATCCCCTTGCCTCATCGACGGTGCCCTCGCACCGCATATGTCGCATGACAATTTACGCCAGTGCCGGCGCATCCCAAAGCTTGAGCTCCTGGCCCAAGCCCATCTCGACGGCCTTGCGGTAGATCGTGGTACCCCAGCTCACGTCCTCGGTGTTGATGCCGCCAATGCTAAAGAAGTAGATATCATCCTCGCTTGTGCGGCCCGGATCGACCCCGCGCACGATGTCACCTAGGTCCACCACGCGTTCGCGCGGCAACATACCGTAGTCGACCATATCGACCCACTCGTTACCGAGCGTGCCGCACACATCAAAGCGGCCGATCTCGTCGCGCCAGTCCTCGTACATGGGATACAGATCGGTCACGCACTTCCACTCGCCCTCGATAAACGGTTCGCGATCGGCATATAGGTCGCTCGGGGCACAGATGAGCGCGCCGGGCTTGACCCACTCACGCTTCACACGCGGGTATGTCTCGATGCCGCCGTTCTCGTTGGTGGCGACACTTACCAGGTCGCTATCGCGGATGGCCTCTTCCTCGGTGTCGACGATCACCACGTTTTTGATACTCGGAAAGTTCTGGTGCACGTAGTCCACGTAGGACTCCAGCGAACGATGGCCGCGACCCTTGACCTTGACGGTCTCGATATCGGGGCGCTCCATCAAAAACGAGCGCAGCGTGGTCTTATTCATCACGCCCGGGCCGATAATGCCCACAGTGTGTACGTCCTTACGGGCCAGATAACGCACGCCCACGGCAGGCACGGCCGCTGTGCGGTAGCTGCTGATAAGGTTCGCACTCATCAGGGCCAACGGCGCACCCGTATCGGGATCATTGAGCATGAGCGTCAGAATCGAACGCGGCAGCCCCGTCTCACGATTGTTGACGTTGGAGCCATACCACTTAAGGCCGCACATGTTGTAGCTGCCGCCCAGGTAGGAACACATGGCCATAAAGCGGCGGTCGGGACCGGCGACAGGCATGTTGGGAAACGGCGAGCTCTCGGGGAAGTCCATAAACGCGCCGTGGCTGTTCTTGTTCTTGCCGCTCATACGGTAATCGCCCAAGCTCAGCAGCTTAAACTGGTCCTCCATCACATCGATGCAGTGCGCCATATCGGTCGCGCCCGCCTTGATGATATCGGGCTCCGAAAGAAACCTAAAATCGACTTCGGTCGAGTTACTCATATCGATCTATCCCTTCAGATTCGTCCAGATCTTGTCGTATTTACGCAGCACCTTGGGCGGTAGCGCCTCGGTGCGGCGACCATGCTTAAACACGTCGGAGGACACGTTCTCGACCGGATTGTTTTGGAAATCCTCGTCGAGCAGCTTGATGGCCTCGGTGTTGGGCTGCACATAGGGGTAATCCTCCGAGACTACCTTGGCCACCTCGGGGCGCAGCATGTAGTTGATAAAAGCCAACGCGTTGTCGTAGTGCTTGGCTCCCTTGGGGATACACCAGTTATCGGTACCGATGCCGCAACCCTCGCTGGGAAACGCCACCTGAATCGCCGGGTTATCGCGCTGCGCCAGGGCAATCTCTGCCGTCCAGATAATGCCGGCGATGCAGTCGCCCGACACCAGCGCATTGCGGGGGCTGTCGGAGTCGTACAGTTTAAAGTTCGGCTTGAACTTAGCCGCTTGCTCGGCAATCTTGGCGATGCTCTCGTCATCCTCCTCGTTGCCGGTGAGCCCCACCGTCATGCCGGCAACGGCAAGTACCTCGCGAAAATCGTTCAGCGTCACGATATTGCTGCGGAACTTCTCATCGAGCATATCGGTAAAGCTCTCGGGCTTATCGACCTCATCCTCGTTGTAGGCGATGGCGGTGCAGCTACCCATAAACGGAATCGAATACTTGTTACCGGGATCGAAGTCCTGATCCATGTACTGTGAGCCGATGTTACCCATATTGGTAAGCACCGAAAGATCGAGCGGCTCCAGCAGCTCCTGAGCAATCAGGATTTTGACCATATAGTCCGTGGGCTGCAGGATATCGTAGATGCCCTCGTTTTCGGTCCTCACCTTGGCCAGCATATCCTCGTTGGACGAGTACAGATATTGGTTGATATGGATGCCCGTCTCCTTCTCAAAACCCTCGAGCACCGAATCGGGCACATACTCGGTCCAAATGAAAATGTTGAGCTCGTTGGGGCTGTCGGATTTACCGCATCCCGTCAGGCCACCCGCAGCGCCGGCCGCAAGTCCAGCGGCAGTCAGGCCCAGCGCGCCGCGCAAAAACTGACGACGCGAGATTTGCTGCCTATGGAAAGCCTCCATCACATCGAAGTCACTCATGTCCTAGCGCCCCCTTTCCTGGCTCAGCTTGGCTGCGGCACGACGCTCACGCCACTTGTCGATCAGCCCGCTTTGAGTTATCACGACGACAAGCACCGTTCCCAACAAGATCAGCGTGGACAGCGCGTTCACATCGGGTACCACGCCGCCCTTGATGGACTGCATGACCTTGAGCGGGAAGGTCAGGTCCTGGCCGTAGACAAAGTAGGACACCACGACGTCGTCGATCGAGAGCGTAAAGGAGAGCAGCGCGCCGCCGGCAATGCCCGGAGCCAGCATGGGAAGCGTCACCTTAAAGAACGTGACCAGGCGGTTGACGCCCAAGTCCATGGACGCTTCCTCGAGCGATGGGTCGTAACCATCCAGACGGGCGCGGACGTTAAAGATCACAAAGCTCACGCAGAATGTGACGTGCGCGATGATCAGGCCCACCATGCCGCGGGGCACGCCGACCTTTACGTAGACCAGCAGCAACGAGATGCCCATGACGATCTCGGGGATAACGACCGGAATGTACAGCAAGCTGTCGATCAGGTTGCGACCGGGAAACTTATAGCGGTACAGGCCCACGGCACCCAACGTGCCCAGCGCCGTCGCCAGCACCGTCGTGGTGATAGCGAGCAGCATGGTGTTGCCAAAGCTTGCCAGCAGCGGACCGTTCTGGAACAGATGCACGTACCAGCGCAGGCTAAAGCCACCCCAGCTCAGATAGGGCTTCTCGGTATTGCCGTTAAACGAGTTGGCAACCACAATCACAATGGGCAAAAACAGGATTGCATAGATCAGGGCGCAAAAGACGATGCCCGTCCCACGGCTCAACTTATGCTTGGTTTGACGCTTGATCGCCATGGTCTACACCCCCAGGCTTTCCATATCGCCGCCGGCCTTTTGGTAGATCTTGACCAGCAGCAGCGTAATAGCGATGAGCAGAATCGAGAGCGCGGCTCCTAAAGGCCAGTCGTTGGCGCTTTGGAACTGGCGTTGAATCAGGTTGCCGATAACATCGGCGTTGCCGCCGCCCAGGATGTCCGAGATATAAAACGCGCCCAGGCTGGGGATGAACACCATGATGCAGCCCGAGAAGATGCCGCTCATAGTCTGCGGAATCACGACCTTAAAGATCGTGGTCAGCATGTTGGCACCCAGATCAAAACTCGCCTCGATCTGCGACTCGTCGAGCTTTTCGATGGCGGCATAGAGCGGCAGCACCATAAACGGGAACATGTCGTATGCCATGCCAAAGACCGTGCAGGCCTGGTTGTACAGAAACTGAATGGGCTCGCTCGTCGCACCGATTGCCATCAAGAACGTATTGAGCTGGCCGGTCGCCGAAAGAAACGTTCGCCAACCGTAGATGCGCACCAACGAGTTCGTCCAAAACGGGATGATGATCATCATGTACAGCAACGTCTTTTTAGACTTAAACGTACGGCTGATCAGATAGCTAAACGGATAGGCCAAAACCAGGCAGATGGCAGTGGAGATGGCCGCGATCAGGATGGACTGTCCATAGATCTTGAGATACTCGGGGTCCAGCATGGCTTGGAAGTTATCGAGCGTAAAGCTATAGACCACGTTGTAGTACTGGTCGGTAGAGCAAAAGCCCATGATCAGGATGTAGAGCAGCGGCACCGCGATAAACGCGAGCAGCCACAAGGTGACGGGGCCCACGGTTACCAGCGCCGGCAGCGTGTTGGAGCGAAAACGACGACGGCACTCGATACGGGCGGCCTCGACGTCGTGCTCGTTGGCGGCAACGGTCGCCGCCATAGTTGCGGTATCGGACATAGCTGTCGCCCCCTAACGCATCTCGGCATTCTCGAGTGCCGAGAAAAAGACCTGGTCAAGCGTCTTGATGGTGCGAGCATCCGCCGGATCCCAGTACAGATAGACCGGACCGTTCTCGGGCAGCTCATCACCGGCCAGGCGCTCCAGGCGCACCTCTTGGCCATCGGGCAGCACCACAATCGCCTTGACCATGGAACCCACGTACACCTGCTCGCGCACCGTGCCCATAAGCGAGAATCCGTCGCGCGGCTCGAGAGCAAACTGCATGCGCTCCGGACGCACCGACACGGCCACGAGCTCGCCAAAGTGAAAGCCCTTGGCATCGGAGCGAATCGTACCGGACTCGAGCGAAATTTCGAGCCCATCGGGCGTATCGGCCGAGACCATGCCCTCAAACAGGTTGGTCTCGCCAATGAAGGTGGCCACGAACTTACTTGCCGGGGCCTCGTAGATCTCCTTGGGGGTACCGATCTGCTCCAACACGCCGTCGTGCATAATCGCGATGCGGTCGCTCATGGTGAGTGCCTCTTCCTGGTCGTGCGTCACGTAAAGGAACGTGATGTTGAGCTTGCGCTGGAGGCGCTTGAGCTCGAGCTGCATCTGCTTGCGCAGCTTAAGATCGAGCGCACCCAGCGGCTCATCGAGCAGCAGGATCTTGGGCCGGTTGACCAGGGCACGGGCGATAGCGACGCGCTGTTTTTGGCCTCCGGACAGCTGGTCGGGCTTGCGCCCCTCAAAGCCGCCGAGCTGCACCAGATCGAGCATCTCCATCACGCGCTCGCGAATCTCGTCCTTAGGAGTCTTCTGCATCTTGAGACCGTAGGCGACGTTGTCGAAAATGGTCATGTGAGGAAACAACGCGTAGCTCTGGAACACGGTATTCACGTCGCGCTCGAACGGCTCCTTATCGGCAACATTGATGCCATCGAGCATAATTTCGCCCGTAGTGGGCTGCTCAAAGCCGGCGACCATGCGCAGCGTCGTCGACTTGCCCGAGCCGGACGAGCCCAGAATCGTCAGGAACTCGCCCTCCTGCACATCGATGGACAGGTCTTTGACCACGTGGTTTTTGCCGTAAAACTTGTTGATGTTCTTAATCTGGACGAGCGGTTTGGTATCAGGCATGGCAATCGCCTTCTCTCGATCCGTTTACCTACAGAGCGGCGTTGCCACGCTCGCCGGTACGGATACGCACGGCATCGGCAATATCGCGGATAAAGATCTTGCCGTCGCCCACGCGACCGTCGGCCATACGCTCGCGAACGGCCGAGATAATGGTCTCGACATCCTGGTCACGCACGACCACGATCGCCTGAATCTTGGGCAGCAGGTTGATGTTGATCTTGAAGCCGCGGATCTCGTTGACGCCATCGGTCGAGGCGCCCTTCTGCGTGCCGCAGCCCATAACGGATGAAACGGTCATACCGCCGCAGTGTACCTCGTCAAGAATGGCCTTCAGGCTCTCGAGCATCTCCGGGCGAATGATGAGTACCAGTTCCTTCATGGTTTTCTCCCCTCTTCGGTGGCGGCGAGCGCGCCCGTGCGCGTTCGTTGTTGAGGATTATGCGAGTCAAAATCGTCCGTTTTATTAACGGAGTGTTTTGAAACACGGGTGACGCGGAGCGTTTACGCTTGTGCAACATGGGTCGCAAGCTGGCAATATGTCCGAAATACAAACGAAACGCCGGCCGCGCGGGAGCCCATCCGCACGGCCGGCGTTCTTTAATTGCCCTGAATTGAGCACTTGCCCGGTGAGCTACGATGCGCTCGCGAGGTTCACAATCACCACGCCCGCGACGCACAGGCCAAGCCCCACAAGCATCATAGGGCTCAGATGGTCTCCAAAAACCAGCACCGAAATGGCCGAGGTGGCGACGATGCCCGCAGCGCACCATGTGGCATAGGCACTCGCGAGATCGAGCACGTTAAGCACGAGCGAAAACAGGTAGAAGCTCAGCCCGTACAGCACAATTGTCGCCACGCTGGGCGCCAACACAGTAAAGCCGTGCGTGGCCTTAAGGGCAGACGACGCCCCGATCTCACAGGCGATGGCTATCGCCAGCTGCATATATGGCATAACGCCCGCCTATGCCGCGGCGCATACGCTACCGAGCAGCTCGCGCAAGGGAGACCCGATGCCCTCCAGCAGTTCGGGCGCGATGATAGCAAAAACAGGAACCTCGCCGGCACCCACAACGGCGGGCACTTTTCCCTCGGAGACGATGCACCCGTAGGGAACAAAGCCGTCCTCGCCGGCATCGAGCACGGCCATGCGACGAGCGAGTTCGCGTACAAAGCTCGCCGTATCGGCATCGCCGATCGCCAGGACAAAGTCCACGCCCTCATCGGTCGCCAGGGCTACGGCCTCATCGACCAAATCGTCTCCCCCGTCGCCCCCGACCAAGCCGCAACGAAAGAGTATGCGTTCGAGCAGGGCGCGATCGAGCGAGCCCAGCGCCGCCGAAACAAGCTCATCACGCGTGTGCTTGTCGCCTCCCAGCACGACCAGTGCCTTGGTGCCGCCATAGTGGGCAACCAATCGTCCGCACCAGCGAGCCACATTCCCATCCGCAACCAAGCGCGTCGGCATACCAAACCCATAGTTGACCATTGTCCCCACAACCCTTCCGTGCTTTATGGTGGTATCGATCGTTAGGCTCATGCTACGAAGCGAGCTTTTCCGAGCTGTTTCGCGCTCTTTAGGGCTGCGTTAAAATCAGATTCGATCCGACATGGCGTCCAGTTGCGACAATTAGACGGTCAAAATCCAAGGGCCAAGACGCACGAACAGGATGAGCCAGACAAAAGACAGACAAAACCAGCCCAGCACATCCGAAACGTAGTGCACGCCCAGATAGACACGGCTGACGCCCACCGCAAGGATGACGCACGCGAGTGCAACCTCGATGGCGGCGTCGAACGGAAGGCCACACACGCAACACCGCACCAACCATATACCATAGCCATAAAACGCCATGGCCGCCATCGAGTGGACCGAGGGGAAGCTCAGCCCCGGCGCCTCGACAAGCCGAAATCCCCGTGGACGAGGTCGACGCACAAGGACCTTTAACAGCTGGTCGATTGCGCTGATAGCACCGACATTGAAGGCGGCCCAGACAACATGGGCCCAATTGGGCGCCCACATCATCGCCACGGCTAGCACACCGACGACAAACGGCAGCGACGCCAAACTCGAGGCGGCTTTCATCGCGGCCGTCAACACCGGCGACCGAAGCCTCTCGACAAGCAGCAAGTAACCCACCTCATCGATTCTTATAGCCCGTCCTTTGAGCACCTTGATCAGCAGGTAAACAAAGATCGCAAGGCACAGCACGAACAGTATCAGAAGTGCAAGATCACCCGTATCGATGGTCATCCATACCCCCTCAGCGTATTCAACACATTAAGGCTACCGACCCACCGTAAGCACTCGGTAAACCGACCAAAAAACCTGTCCCTTTTTTGGTAGGTTTTGACGGTGTCCGGTCGAGCGGGTATTATCGAACAGGTATTCGATAAGAACATGTGTTTGATGAAAGGGCACGGATGGCGCACGGGCAGCACACCTACATCTGTATCGACCTCAAGACGTTTTATGCCAGCGTCGAGTGCGTCGATCGTGGGCTCGATCCGCTCACCACCAACCTGGTCGTTGCCGACGAATCGCGCGGGCGCACGACCATCTGCCTCGCCATCACACAGGCTATGAAGGACCTCGGGATACACAACCGCTGCCGTCTGTTCGAGATTCCCGACGGCATCGACTGCATCAAGGCCGTACCGCGCATGCAGCACTACATGGAGGTGTCGGCGAAAATCTACGGCATCTATCTGGAATACGTGAGTCCGCAAGACATTCACGTCTACTCCATCGACGAATGCTTTATCGACGTGACGCCCTATCTGGACCTCTATCACACCGATGCGGAAGGGCTCGCCTGCACGCTGCGCGACGAGGTCTTGGCGCGCACCGGCATCACGGCGACGGTCGGCATCGGCCCCAACCTATTCCAGGCCAAGGTAGCGCTCGACATTACCGCCAAGCACGTACCCAGCCGCATCGGCATACTCGACGACGGGACCTTTCGCAAGGAAATCTGGCCCCATCGCCCCATCACCGACATCTGGGGCATCGGCCCCGGCGTGGCGGCCCGTCTCGAGAAATACGGCGTCTACGACCTGATGGGCGTCGCCGCACTCGACGAGAACCTGCTCTATGACGAACTCGGCGTCAATGCCGAATATCTCATCGACCACGCCTTCGGGCGCGAACCGACAACCATCGCCGATATCCAAGCTTATCGCCCGCAAGCGACCTCGACTACCACAGGACAGGTGCTCTCGAAGGGTTATGCCTACGAGCAGGCCTACACCGTCTTGCGCGAAATGGTCGATGCCGCCGTGCTGGATTTGATCGATAAGCACGTGGTCTGCGACAGCATCTCGCTCTTTGTGGGCTATGCAAGCGAGCGCGCCGACATACGCCGGCTCAACGCCAGCGGCACGGCGCAGTATATAGACGGCTGCGGACACCTGCGCTCGAGTACTTCGGGCATCGAGCCCGCAGCGACCGACGGCCCCGAGCTCGCGCACCGCGCACCGAAACCCGTCCAGCGAGATGACGAACGCCGACGTTTGGTGCGAGAGGCACAAGCGATTGATGGCATCTTTGTGGGCGAACACGGCGGCAAGCCGCGTGGTGGCTATGCCGCGCTCTTTGCGCACTCCAACGCCTCGCGCAAGCTGCCCGAGAACACTAATTCGTTTAAGAAGATCATGGGGTATTTCGATGACCTTTGGGCACAGACTGTCGATCCCAAACGACCGGTCAAGCGCATCAACCTGGGATTTGGCAATCTGGTGCCCGAGGAATTTGCCACCATCGATCTGTTCAGCGATATCGAGGCCGATGAGCGCGAGCGCGACCTGGCGCGCGCCGTCCTGGCCGTGAAAGGCAAGTACGGCAAGAACGCGCTCGTCAAGGGATTAAGCTTTACCGCCGGCGCCACCGCGCGCGAACGCAACGATCAGGTAGGAGGACATCGTGCCTAAGTCCCAACAACAGTCGATGCGGCCACCGACGCCTTTTGAACGTCTAGCGGACCCCGAGGGAAGACGTCGATCCGCCGACCCCAAGCTCACCGCCAACGGCGCCGTCCGTGCCGGCCGTGCCGCGCAGTTTATGCCCTTTGCCGCCCTCACGGGATACTACGAGCTCGTGCGCAAACAAGAGATCACTGTTGAGCCCAAATGCGAACTCACGGAAGAAAAAGCCCTCGAGCTTTCGAAAAAGCTCGAGGGCCTCAAACGCGGCGACCTGGTGCGACTCACCTATTACGATACGTACGGCTATCGTAGCCGCACGGGCATTCTCGACGAGGTACTCCCTGCCTTCAAACTCCTCAAGCTCAAAGACATCGCCATCGACTTCGATGACATCCAAGACATCGAACTGCGCGGACGAGCCTAGACAAGGACGCGCATCCAAGGCAAGGCCTACAGCGTCATGACGTAGTAACCCGCGTCCTTCACGGCCGCCACGAGAGCACCGCGATCGATCGGCTGCTTAGAGCGCACGCGCGCCGTGTGGTCCGCATACGTCACCGTTGCCCACACGCCATCCAGCGCATTCAGTGCATTGGCCACGTTCTGAGCACAGCCGTCGCAACTCATGCCGCCGATGAGCAGCTCATCGCTATAGGGATAGTGTGACGCATCGGTATCCACCACAACAACCTTTTTGGCCTTCTTGCCGTTCGCACCATCGCTGCAGCAACTCTTCCCGTGTGTCGAAGCGGCAATGCGAAGCAGTCCAAAAAAACATGCCGACGGCAATGACGGCCAGCACGATGAGATTCACAGGGTTGAGCAAGTCACTCATGCGCTCCCCTTTCAAGTAGCACTATCTAGATACCCCCATGGGGTGTCCCCATCTTAACCCAAAATCATGTCCGTTCGGTCAATTAGTTTCCCTCTTCAAACTTTTTTTGTTGACCATAGCTTACTTTCGTGTATAAGTTTTCCTAGGCTAACGGTTTAGATCCGTAAGGAGCGCCGTGACTCGAACCATAGACATCCCAACGTTTCAGGCAGCAGTCGTGCGCAACTGCTCTCCCACGCTCGCGGGCATCAAGCCGACATCGCTCTTTACCTATCCAGGCACCTACGCCCACGGGGACGGCTCGACCACAACCGAAACCATCGCAGAACGCCGAACACGCCTGCTCAACGTTATCGCCCAGTGCAATCGCGAGCTTGACACGCTCGGCATCCACCTGAGTGTTTTGGTCTGGCGGCCCTGCGGAGCGCTCGTGTACGTGTACCGAGCCAAAAGCCTCACCACCTATTTCGCAGACCCTCGCGCCCAAACGGCGCTCACCTCGGAAGGCTACGACACGAGAGATCTTTCGACATGCCTTGTGCATTTGGCATCACGCATCACGCTCGCGAGCAATAACGTCGCGGAATGCGCCTGCAGCCAGACTCGATGCGCGCTACCCCAGCAAGCTAGCTGCAGCAAAGACTGCACCTGCGAGTTTCCGCACGAAATAGGCTACTTCCTTGGATATCCCTACGACGACGTGCACGAGTTTATCGTCCAGCGCGGCGAGAACTACAAGGTCTTTGGAGCCTGGAAGGTCTACGCAAATGTCGAGCAGGCGCTTGCGACGTTTGATGCCTACCGTGCCTGCACCCAATACTTCACTTTTATCTATCAGCAGGGCTGCAGCCTGGCGCAACTTGCCCAGGCAACCCGATAGAACGTACAAGCCGCGGCAAGCGCCGCACGACCGAAAGGACAAAACATGAGCAAGATCGCCGTCGTCTACTGGAGCGGCACGGGCAATACCGAGGCTATGGCAAACCTTGTCGCCGAAGGCGCCACGTCCGCGGGGGCCGAGACTGAGGTCATCCCCTGCGCCGACTTCTCTGCCGACAAGGCCGCCGAATATGATGCCTACGCCTTCGGCTGCCCCGCCATGGGCTCCGAGGAGCTTGAGTATGACGAGTTTCAGCCTATGTGGGACGAGGTCAAGGAGACCCTCGGCGACAAGAAGGTCGTCCTCTTTGGCTCCTATTCGTGGGCCGAGGGCGAGTGGGTGGACAACTGGAAGGCCGACGCCGACGAGGCCGGCTTCAACGTCGTGGACTCCGCCATTTGCTACGACGCGCCCGACGACGAGGGCGAGACCGCTTGCAAGGCCCTCGGAGCCGAGCTCGCGTAAAGAACCCAGGGCCTCCAAGAGAGCCTGCATCGAAGCGCATCCCCATCCCTACAAAAGAGCGGGGCTGGATTCAAGTCCAGCCCCGCTCTTTTGTAACGGAAGTTACATCAACCGGCTACGAGATATTGCCCAAGAACGCCTTGGTGCGCTCGCTCTTGGGGTGGTCGAAGACCTCGCTCGGCGCACCCTCTTCCACAATGACGCCTCCGTCCATAAAGACGACGCGGTCGGCGACATCGCGGGCAAAGCCCATCTCGTGCGTCACGACGATCATGGTCATACCGTCGTGCGCCAGGTCGCGCATGACGCCCAAGACGTCGCGCACGAGCTCAGGGTCGAGCGCCGAGGTGGCCTCGTCAAAGAGCATGACGTGCGGGTTCATCGACAGGGCGCGGGCGATGGCAACGCGCTGCTGCTGGCCGCCCGAGAGCTGGCTCGGCATAAAGTCGATGCGCTCGGCAAGACCGACCTTGGTCAGCTCCTCGACGGCAATCTTCTCGGCCTCTTCCTTGCTGCGCTTGAGCACCTTTTGCTGCGCAAGCATGACGTTCTTTTTGACCGACAGGTGCGGGAACAGGTTGAACTGCTGAAAGACCATACCCAAGTGCGTGCGCACTTTGTTGAGGTCGACACCCTTGGCGCACACATCCACACCCTCAACGATAATCGAGCCGCTCGTGGGATGCTCCAGACGATTGATGCAGCGAAGCATCGTCGACTTGCCCGAGCCCGAGGGGCCCAAGACCACAACGACCTCACCCTTGTGCACATCCAGATCGATATCTCGCAGAACGACGTTGTCGCCAAAGGCCTTCTGGAGGTTCTTGATGCTGACGACGACCTCGTTCGAGTTATTGGTTTCGCTCATGATAGGACCTCCTTACAGACCGGCGATGTGATCGGCAGGCGTCGCGACAACCTGTCCGGCGCTCTTGGTGGGACGCTTCTTTTTGGTTTCGGCCGTCCCCAGAAGTCTCGCCTCAAGACCGCTCACCAAGCGCGCAAGCGGCAGGGTAATGACCAGATAGAACAGAGCGGCAACCACATACGGCGTGATGGAGCCCGTCGTGGCCACGATGGTGCGGGCGTTCATGACGATCTCGACGACACCCACGGCGGCAAGCAGCGACGTGTCCTTGTAGAGCAGGATGAACTCGCTGGTCAGCGTAGGCAGGACATTGCGGAACGTCTGCGGAATCATGACATAGAGCAGCGTCTGGAAGGCATTCATGCCCAGCGAGCGAGCAGCCTCGTTTTGGCCCTTGGGGATCGACTGAATACCGGCACGGAAGATCTCGCACAGGTACGCAGACGAGTTCATGGCCATGACGATAACACCCAGCACATAGTCGTCCACTTTGACACCGGCCAGCGGCAAGCCAAAGAACGCAATGTAGATCTGCAAGAACGCCGGCGTGCCGCGGATGATATTCACATAGATGCCGGCAAGGCAGCGAAGGATGCGCGACTTGGAAATGCGCATGAGCGACAGCGCAAAGCCAAAGGGAATGGCCAGCGGAAACGCCACAAGCACGATCGAAAGCGACATGAGGAAGCCCTTGAAGACGATCGGCAGGCTCTGGACCAAAATGACCGGGTTCAGGAACAGGCGCAGGAACATATTGGAGTTCCACGCCTCGACCCACGGCTGCTCCTTAAGGTCGGCCAGGAAGTTATCGAATGCCGTCACGCCCTTAATCTCGACGGAAGGAATCTTGGAGATCTTCTTGGTCGAGCCATCGGCCAAAGTGCAGGTGCCGCTAAAGGCCTCATCGCCGCCCTCGACGGGGAAGGTCACGCCGTAAACCTCGACGCGGAAATAGCCGCCGGCAGGCGCCGTCTCACCAAAGTCAATCTTGAGCGTCTGGCCGTCAGCCTTGCACGTGGGCTTCATGGGCGTACGATCCATGAGGTCCTCGCCCGAGAGCATCGTCAATCGCGTGTCATCGGTACCAAACGTCGTACCGTCGACAAACGTCAGCGAAAGACCGCTCAGCTCCTCGTCGGCATCGGCCTGAACTTCCCAAGTGATGCGCGTCTCGGTGCCGCCGACCACATCGCTGCCCGAACCGGTGTTGGGTCGGGCGGTAATCTTTGCGGTCTCAAGCGCCTGGGCGGTCGTGGGCACGCAGGCCCCCGCGCATACCAGGGTGAGCGCCACAGCCAGGGCACAGGCCAGCTTTTGGAGCATCGAGGGCAGTGGAAAACGCTGCTCCGCGGCCCCTTTGTTCAGTCGAGACAAGGTGGCTCCTATCGTAGAAGTTGCCGGCAAAACGAGACGGAAACGCTCTCCGTCAAGAGAAGCGCAAAGGCCCTTTCCGCCAAAACGGAAAGGGCCTGCGCACAATCAAGTAGCTATTTTACTTGATGTTGTACTTAGCCATGAGGGCGTCGACAGTACCGTCGTCGGTCAGGTCCTTGATGGCCTGGTTGATGTCGTCCTTGAGCTTGGTGTTGCCCTGGTTGATGGCGATGGCGTACTCCTCGCCGGTGCTGATCTGCTTGATGGTCTGGCAGGTGTTGAACTGCTCGGCGGTCAACTGGCTGGCAACGGAGCGGTTGGTGACTACGGCGTCGCCCTTATCGGACTGCAGGGCGCTGAAGCACTCGGTAGCGTCCTTGTAGGGGACGATCTTGGCCTTGGGGAAGTTCTCCTGGGCAAAGGCCTCGGCGGTCGAACCGGACTGGACGATGATGGTAGCGTCGGCGTTGTTGAGCTTCTCGCTGTAGTTGTCGGCCGTGATGTCGGTGTTATCGACCTTGGTCACGATAGCCTGATCGTCCATGTAGTAGGAATCAGAGAAAGTGACTTCCTTCTCACGCTCGGGCGTGTCGGTGATAGCCGCGATGGAAACGTCATATTTGGCGCCCGAAGCGACGCCCGGAACGAGCGTGTCGAAGTCATTGTTGACGTACTCGACATCCAGGCCCAGCTTGTCGCCGATAGCCTTGATGAGCTCAAGGTCAAAGCCCTGATAATCGCCGTTGTCATCCTTGTACTCAAACGGAGCGTACTCGGCGGAGGTGCCGACGGTCAGCGTACCGTCCTTGACGAGCGCGTACTCCTTGGAGCCGTCGACCTTCTCGACCTTAGCGTCGTCAGAGCTGCTGGAACCGGCATTGGAACCAGAGGTGGCGTTGGACGAGCCGCAGCCCGTCAGTGCGAGGGCGAGCGCCATGGCGCCCGTGGCGGCAAATGCGCCAAGCTTCTTGAGCTTCATAATCAGTCTCCTTCCGGTGACCCCGTTTGATTCAGAGGTCTGCAAAAACTGTTGGATATTATGCACCCGTAAATGCGAAACTGCAATTAGAAAACTGATTGAAACAAACCCATAACGTGAATGGAACACTCCACTTAGTGACAGTCATTACTGCTGCAATGACCTTAACAGTTTAATTTCAGCCGCATAACCTGCAAGTTCGTTCGGTGTCTCCAAAATGAATGGCAATGCGCGCAAGCGGCCATTCGATACAATATTCTGCATAACCTGCATACCACCGCCAAACTCTTCACTACCCAGGTAGCCCTTGCCGATGCACTCGTGGCGATCCTTATGGGCACCGCAGGGGTTCTTGGAGTCATTGATATGCACGGCGCGCAGGCGCTCGATACCCACCACACGATCGAACTCGTCGAGCACACCGTCCAGATCATGGATGATGTCGTAGCCGGCGTCATTCACATGGCAGGTGTCCAGGCAAACGCCCAACTTGGCCGACAGCTCGGGGCGCTTGTCGGCAACACCCTCAATGATGAGCGCCAGCTCCTCAAAGCTGCGGCCCACCTCGGTACCCTTGCCGGCCATGGTCTCAAGCAGCACCGTCGTCTGCTGGCCCTCAAACATCACCTGACACAGGATGTCGGCGATCATCTGAATGCCGGCGTCGGAGCCCTGCCCCACATGCGCACCGGGATGGAAGTTGTAGTAGTTGCCGGGCAGCGCTTCCAGACGCTGTAAGTCCTCGGCCATTGCCTCCAAGGCAAACTCGCGCGCCCGCTCTTTGGCCGAGCAGGGGTTATAGGTATACGGGGCATGAGCCACGAGCGGGCCAAAGTCGTTTTGCTCCATAAGCTCGCGCAGGGCCGCCACATCATCCATGTCAAGGTCTTTCGCCTTGCCGCCGCGCGGGTTGCGCGTAAAGAATGCAAAGGTATTGGCGCCAATGGACAGCGCCGTCTCCCCCATCGCCCGATAGCCCTTCGTCGTCGAAAGATGGCACCCAATCGTCAGCATCTCCAGCTCCCCCTCATCAGTTGCGGTGAAATAGTTCCTGTTTGGCCCCTATTCTGCCGCAAACAGGAACTATTCCACCGCAACTTATAAAAGGGGCATCAGAGATGCGGGCCGCCAAGCACTACGGCTACGGGCGCCAGCGTCATAATCCCCTATGCGTCAGCGCCAAGTCCTAGAGGGCTAGACGGATTGCATCGATAATGCGCGCGCAGCGCTGTGTGGCGGCAAGGGGCATGACGGGACTCTCGAGTTTCCCCGCCCGGATGAGCTGGGTCGCATGCTGGATTTCGCCGTAGAAATCATCAACCTCAAACGGGGCATTTATTTCGAGCATTCGCCCGTCGGAATACTTCACATGGGCGAGCTCGGGGCGATGGAGGCGCTCGATTTCCAACGAGCCCCGCTCACAGGCAATCGTTAAGCGGCTTTCATACGCTGCCTTGCCGTCGCACACCATATGAATGGGTATGCCGCCGACGCTCATATGAATCTCATCGGCCCAATCCACGCGGCCGCCCGCTACGTCACGCCAGCGAACTTCACGAGACGAAACATCGCACGCACCCGCAAGCAAATCCTCAAACCACCCGACCGCATAGCAGCCCATGTCATATAGACAGCCACCCTGCAACGGGTCGAGCAGATAACTCGAAGGGGGCTCACCATAATCGAGTTTTTGCACGCTTTCAATCGAGACGATACGGCCGAGCTCGCCCGACGCAAGCAAGCCCTTCACGCGAGTACGCATCGGACAAAACCGATTTTTCATCGCCTCCATAAACAGCACTCCGCGCTCACGGGAAACGGAGGCGATCGCATGGGCCTCTTCTTCATTCAAAACGGCCGGCTTTTCGCACAGCACGGCCTTTCCGGCGCGCAGCGCGCGACAGGCCCAACGCGCATGCATGCCATGCGGAAGAGCCAAGTAGATTACGTCGACATCGGGGTCGGCAATCAACGCATCATAAGCCGCATCGCCGTTATCGTCAGCTGTGGCATAACTGTGCGCGGCATCAATCGAAAACGCCCTGCAAAACTCCTCAACATGCGAAGGAGTGCGACCGGCGGCAGCCACAAGCCGTGCCCCGTCCACCTCCTTGAGCGACGATGCAAATCGATGCGAAATGCGCCCAGCGCCCAAAACGCCCCAACGAACCTCACGCAAATCATCACATGAATCCCGATGGCCCACGACAGCCCCCTTCAGTTGCGGTGGAATAGTTCCTGTTTAAGCCCTATTTTGCCGCAAACAGGAACTATTCCACCGCAAGTTATAAAAGGGGCATCAGAGGCGCGTTTTGCAAAAGGCTTTAAGCGCGGCCGTTACGGGCCCGGGCTGGAAACGTCGGCGCACATCGTCGAGACGCTCGGGAATATCGATGTGCTGTGGGCAGTGACGCGCGCATTTGCCGCACTTGACGCAATTGCTCACCAGCTTGGGCTCGTTCGTCCGCACCGCGCTCGCCGTAAAGTATTGAGACAGCCCCGTAAACCAACTATGCGCGTAGCTCGCGTTGTAGGCGCCAAAGCAGCCGGGAATATTGATACCCTTGGGGCACGGCATGCAGTAGCCGCACCCCGTACAGGGCACGCGATTCGATTTCTCAAACTCTCCCAGCACACGTGCGATGGTATCGAGCTGAGTAGCTGTCATCGAATCCGGCAGTGCGCGATCCGCCAATGCCGCGTTCTCGTCCACCTGCGCGGTATCGGTCATACCCGATAGCAGCATCGTGACCTGAGGATGATTCCACACCCACGAAAGGCCCCAAGCAGCCGGCGTCTTCAGGTACGGATCGCGTACGTCATCGAACACGGCGCGGGCACGCGGAGGCAGTTTGCCCGCTAAACGTCCGCCCAACAGCGGCTCCATCACAAACACCGCGAGCCCGCGCTCGGCGGCCGCCATGAGTCCCGCCGTTCCCGCTTGGTAGCGCTCTCCAGCGTAGTTGTACTGGATCTGGCAAAAGTCCCAGTCATACGCGTCAAGCATCGTGAGAAAGTCCGCCGCACTGCCGTGGTACGAAAAGCCAATCTGGCGAATGCGCCCCGCCGCCTTTTGACGCGCGATCCAGTCCTCGATGCCCAGCGCCACCATGCGCTCCCACTGGGCGGGCGAGGTGATGTTGTGCATAAGGTAATAGTCGATATAGTCGGTTCGCAGGCGGCGCAGTTGCTCGTCAAAAAAGCGGTCGAAATCCTCCGCACATTTGCACGAAGCGTGCGGCAACTTGGTCGCGAGCAAAATCTGGTCGCGCAGACCCAGGCGCTCAAGCGAAGCTCCCACACAATCTTCGTTACCGGGGTAGAGATAGGCCGTGTCCAGGTAGTTAATCCCCTGCTCCACCGCACGGGAAATGATGGCATCGGCCGCCTTCGCATCGGGGTGTCCCGGCGCACCGGGAAACCTCATGCAGCCCAGCCCCAGCGCCGAGATACGGTTGCCGCTTTTGGGGTCAACGCGATATTGCACTGCCCCTCCCTTCGCCATCAGCGCCCCGGCAAGGCGAAACACAATGGTCACGCGGCCGAAACATCGTGGAATCGCAATCGAGAACGTATCGTAACGCAGCAGAAATCGAGCTGTCACGACACCGCTTTAACATCAGCAAAAAGCCCGATGAAAGGAGCCGCCCATGTCTGCGCTCGACCTTTGGAACCTCGCCTCCCAGCTCAAAAGCACCGATTATCGCTGGGTCGACCTCACTCACACGCTCTCGTGCGACACCCCGCACTGGTTTGGCTTTAAGCCTTTTGAGTCCACCAAGCTCTTCGACTACCTGCCCGGCACGCCCGAGGACATGCTCGCGCCCATGCGCTGCTTCCAGTATTCGGTTGCTTCGCAGTACGGCACGCATGTCGACGCACCGCGCCACTTTCATGTTGACGGCCGTTCCCTTGGAGAGATTGAACCCATCGAGTTTATGCATCCGCTCTGCGTGATCGACAAGCACGAGGAGTGCGCCGCAAATCCCGACTACGTCCTGACCGTCGAGGACCTCAAAGCCTGGGAGGATGAGCACGGTCGCATTCCCGAGGACGCTTTCGTCGCCTTCCGCTCCGACTGGTCCAAGCTCGCCGACCTCGAGAACAAGAACGAGGACGGCCAGCCCCACTACCCCGGCTGGGACCTCGACGCCATCAAATGGCTTGTAGAAGAGCGCAACATCGGCGCCATCGGCCACGAGCCGGCTGACACCGACCCGGCGATCGTGACCACGCGTGAGGACGCCTACCCCTACCCCGGCGAGCAGTACATCCTCTCGGTCGACCGCTATCAGATCGAGGTCATGGACCATCTAGACGAGCTTCCCGCCACGGGCGCTGTTATCTTCTGCACCTTCCCCAAGGTGCGCGATGGCGTTGGATATCCCGCGCGCGTCTTTGCGGTCTGCCCCGCGGCATAAGCGCACAGCGCAATAGTTTCTTTTTCATAACAGCCGCCCCGTGCACCCACCAATCACCCTGGCAGCATACAATCCATCAGGCGCCCCTTACGCAGGCGCCTTTTATATGGGGAGATGATTCACATGCAGATCAACAAGGTCGCCTTTATCGGCAAGGGCGGCGTCGGCCTGCTCTACGGCAGCATGATTGCCAAGGCCCTCGGCAATGACGCCGTCGAATACGTTATGGATGACGCCCGTTTTGAGCGTCACGCAAACGATGCGCTCACCGTCAACGGCAAGCCCTGTGCGCTCAAGTCCGTCCGCGCCAGCAAGGCAACGCCCGCCGATCTGGTCATCCTGACGGTCAAGACCACCGGTCTCGACCAAGCACTCAAGACTATGGAGCGCGTCGTGGGACCCAACACGCTCATCGCCTCGCTGTGCAACGGCATCACGAGCGAGCAAAAGATTGCCGAGCGCTTTGGCTGGGAGCATACCGTTCTTGGTATTTGCCAGGGCATGGACGCCGTGTTCCTCAACGAAGAGCTCACCTTTACCAACACGGGCGAAATCCGCTTTGGCGCGGCGACCGGTACGGATCCCGCAACCATCACCGCAATCGACGAGCTCTACACACGCTGCGGCATCGCCCATACCGTCGAGAGCGACATTGCGCACCGCATGTGGGCCAAACTCATGCTCAACGACGGCATCAACCAAACCTGCATGGCCTACGGCGGCACGTACGGAAGCGCCACGGAACAGGGCTCCGAGCAGCGTCGCTGTTTTGTTTCCGCCATGCGCGAAACGCTTGCGGTCGCCAACGCCGAGGGTATCGAGCTGACCGAGGCAGACCTGACGCAGATGGTGCACCTCATCGAGGGAATCGACCCCACCGGCATGCCCTCGATGGCGCAAGACCGCGTCGCGCGGCGCAAAACCGAGGTCGAGGAGTTCGCCGGCACCATCTGCCGTCTGGCGGCCAAGCACGATATCCAGGCACCGCAGAACGAATGGCTCTATCAGCGCATTCGCGATATCGAGGCAAGCTGGTAGCGCCCGGCTCACCACGTCAACAGACTCAACAGTAAAGCCGCCGCAAGGGCACTCCCCTTACGGCGGCTTCCATCTTCATCTATAACCAGTAGTCGATGTCCCGACGGTTAGAGCTGCGACTCCGAGGCCTGGCCCTCATCGTCGCGACAAAGGACTACACCCGCACTTCCCAGTAGCGCGGCCGCGATCAACGCGCCGACCACGATAGAGGCAGCTCCACAAGACCCCTGCATGCCCGCGACGAGCGCGGCCGTAGGACCAAGGCAGCCAAGCGTCAATGCAACGGCGGCAACGGCGATATCTCGAGCGTTCACAAGACCACTTCCTCCAAGAGAAAGACCTTATTTCTCAAGAACCAGTGTGCCCCGCATCCATACGCCCAGCGTACCGCCACGGTAAGGGCTCTGTTAGCTCAAACGCATACATAGAACGGACGTCCTTACGTTGCCCTAAAGCTCGGTAAAGACGCCCGTCCGCCAAATATCCGTGATGCAGAAAAATTACCAACCGGTATAGTAGTCGGTAGTTCCGGCTGCGCAGCCGGAGTCATAGACCTTGCACTCGCCCTTGGAACCGGTAAACGTGGAGCCCTGAGCCTTATCGCCCGCGGCCACGACGTAGTAGCCATCGGAATCGCGCCAAAAGCCCTCGGAATCCTGCGTCCATTCGCCCGTGCGGTGATGGTAGAGTACGTTGCTGCTGTAATAAGTCTCGCGGCGGCCGTTATAGTTATTGACGCCGCTCGAGCGCGTCAGGCCCGAGCCGTTCGCGTAATACGCAGCAGGCGCGTAAGACGAGCCGGAGCCGGCGTTGTAATACGATGCCTGAACGGCCTCAGCGGCCTCTGCTTCGGCTGCGGCAGCCTCGAGCGCCTCGCGCTTGGCATCCTCAAGCGTGGAGCGAAGCTCGTCGAGCTCGGTCGACCTGGCGTCGACCTCCCCCATTGTCAACAGACTACCCGCACCGTCGATGCAACCCTGCAGCACAGCGCGCTCGTCATCGGTAGCATAGTCGCCATACATATTCATAATGATCTGAGCGCGCATCTCCAGGGAGTCGCGCTTTGCCCCCATCGAGGCATTCCACTCCTGCATAGAGCCATAACCATCGCCGCGGTAGTCGACGGGCTGCACCAGCGTCGCCTCGGACGGCGTAGATCCGACCGCGTCGGACAGCGTCGCCGCGTGGGCCTCGGTTACGCCGGCACCCACCAAAAGCGCCACGGCAAGCGTGGCAGAAAGGGCGGCGGCCTTCGGTTTTCGTGAATCGATCCTCATGTAGCTGGAAACCTCCGTAATGCGTTTTTGCTGCGTTTGAGCTGTGTGTGCTTCGATCGCGCTGCATAGTACCCCGAGCAAATCGCGACCTGCGGTTTTACTCAAAAGGCGCACGTCAATTGCGTAAAACTCACATCCTCTCAACAGGAGTTTTCCACAACTCGAATGCATAAAGCGTGTCGAAAACCCTGTTTTTGCACCCTCTCTATGCAAATAAGGCGCCTGTGCAACCATTGTTCGCACAGGCGCCTTGAGCAGGCATTTTATGCAGTTATACCTATCGAGTCGCAAGGGGTCCTTGCACAAGTCGCCTTACTCGTCCAGCGCGGCGAAGGCCTGCTTCAGATCCCAAATGATATCCTCGGCGTTCTCGGTACCGATGGAAAGACGGATCGTGGAGGGCGTGATGTTCTGCTCGGCGAGCTCCTCGGCAGAGAGCTGGGAGTGCGTGGTGGTAGCCGGGTGCACGACGAGCGACTTGACGTCGGCCACGTTGGCGAGCAGCGAGAACACCTGCAGATGATCGATGAACTTCCAAGCTGCCTCCTGGCCACCCTTAATCTCAAAGGTAAAGATCGAGGCACCGCCACGGGGGAAGTACTTCTGATAGAGCTCGTGATCGGGGTGCTCAGGCAGGCTCGGGTGGTTCACCTTGGCGACGTGGCTGTCACCAGCCAGGAACTCAACGACCTTCTTGGTGTTCTCGACATGGCGGTCAACGCGCAGCGACAGAGTCTCGGTGCCCTGGAGCAGGACCCAGGCGTTGAATGGACTGATGCAAGCGCCCTCGTCACGCAGCAGGATAGCGCGGACATAGGTTGCGAAGGCGGCGGGACCGGCAGCCTCGGCAAACGAGACACCGTGGTAGGAGGGGTTGGGCTCAGCAATCTGGGCGTACTTTCCGCTCGCCTTCCAGTCGAAGTTACCGCCGTCGACGATCACACCGCCCAGCGAGGTGCCGTGGCCGCCGATGAACTTGGTTGCAGAGTGGACGACGATGTTGGCACCATGCTCCAACGGACGGAACAGATACGGGGTGCCGAAGGTGTTGTCGACGACAACCGGCAGACCGTGCTTCTTGGCGATCTCGGAGATGGCGTCGATGTTGGGGATGTCGGAGTTGGGGTTACCGAGCGTCTCGAGGTAAATGACCGTGGTGTTGTCCTTGATGGCGCCCTCGACCTCGTCCAGGTTGTGGGCATCGACGAAGGTGGTCTCGACGCCAAACTGGGAGAGCGTATGCTCCAGCAGGTTGTAGGAGCCACCGTAGATGGTCTTCTGAGCCACCACGTGGTCACCGGCCTGGGCAAGAGCCTGCAGGGTATAGGTGATGGCAGCAGCACCGGAGGCGACGGCAAGACCTGCCACGCCACCCTCGAGCGCGGCGATACGATCCTCGAAGACGCCCTGGGTGGAGTTGGTCAGACGGCCGTAGATGTTTCCGGCGTCGGCAAGACCAAAGCGGTCGGCGGCGTGCTGGGAGTTGCGGAACACATAGCTCGTGGTCTGGTAGATAGGCACGGCACGGGAGTCGGATGCAGGATCGGCACTCTCCTGGCCAACGTGCAGCTGCAGGGTATCGAAACCAAAGGTGTGCTCGGGGTTGTTGATGAACTGGCTCATGATGATCTCCTTGATCGAACGAAAGTAAATAAAAAGAGAGAAGTAAGTCGCTGTCTCCTGATCACGCCGACGGGCGCAAACAGGAGCCCGGCATTCGTCTTGGTAAGCAATTCATATGCGGGCCTCCTTTCGCATCCCGGTTCCGTGGTTGGCTTAATTACCTACCGCCTTTGTGTGTTTTGAATAGTACGGGCATTGTTTCCCTCGGTCAATCACTTAAAAGCGCTAACCTGTTATCTGTTTTATAGATAGCAATCGAGAGGATGGCGTCGATGACCCTTCAGCAGCTTCGTTTTCTGATTGCCGTGGCAGAGTCCGGCTCAATCAACGCCGCAGCTCAGCGCCTCTATACCGCTCAGTCCAACATCTCAAACGCCGTCAAAAGCCTGGAACAGGAACTTCATATCGAAATCTTTACGCGCTCTAGCCGCGGTGTTGCACTCACCAACGACGGCACCGAGCTTTTGGGTTATGCACGCCAGGTCGTAGAGCAGGCCGACATGCTCGAGGCCCGTTACGAGGACGGCGGTACCCCGCAAGCCCGCCTCGCCATTTCCGCCCAGCACTACGCCTTTTCGGTCGAGGCCTTTGTCAACGTAGTCGAGCGCTGCCGCGACAGCAAGTTCGAGTTCATCATGCGCGAGACCACCACATCGCAGATCATCGATGACGTCCGTGCGTTTCGCAGCGATATCGGCATTCTGTATCTGGATGACTTTAACGCCCGCGTTCTGCAGAAGGCCTTCGCCGATGCCCGCGCAAGCTTCCATCCCCTATTCGACGCGACGGTCCACGTCTTCGTTAGCGAGCGCCACCCGCTCGCACGCCGCCCGCAGCTGTCCCTTGCCGACCTCACGCCCTATACGCGCTACAGCTTTGAGCAGGGAACCTCAAACTCCTTCTATTACGCCGAGGAACCTTTTAGCTATATCCCTTGCGACCGCAACATACGAATCTCGGACCGCGGAACACTTACTAACTTACTTATCACGTCGAACGGTTACACCCTGTCGACCGGTGTCCTCTCCAATGAAATGCAATGGGGCATGGCATCGATCCCGCTAGCAGACGCCTCAACGATGCACGTTGGCTACATCATGCACGACGAGCGCAAGCCTTCTCTCCTCTTGCAGCAATACCTCGACGAGCTCAACCGCATCATCCATGCCAACTAACAGTCGGAAGACGGGGTAGAAATCGTAGATTGCTGGCCCCCGGCGGGCATGGCGCTACAATGGTCACTCACATGAAATGCACTCAACGAAAGGAAGCCCGTGAAGGTCATCATCTACACCGACGGCTCGGCCCGATCAAATCCGGGACGCGGCGGCTACGGCGCCGTGCTCAAATACACCAACCCCGCCGGCAAGACCTTCACCTCCGAGCTTTCGCGCGGCTACGCCAAGACCACCAACAACCGCATGGAACTCATGGCCGTTATCGTGGCGCTCGAGGCACTTAACCGCCCCTGCGAGGTCGAGGTCCATTCCGATTCGCAGTACGTCGTCAACGCCTTTAACAAGCACTGGATCGACGGCTGGAAAAAGCGCGGATGGAAAACCGCCAACAAGCAGCCCGTCAAGAACCGCGACCTGTGGGAGCGCCTACTCACTGCCAAAAGCAAGCACAAGGTTGAGTTCATCTGGGTTAAGGGTCACGCCGGTCACGAGCTCAACGAACGCTGCGATGAGCTCGCCACCACGGCAGCCGACGGCAGTAACCTCGATATCGACGCCGGCTTTAACGAGAGCGATCTGTAATAGCGTTTTCGCGCAGCTTTATATCCCCACGCGCTACACTCATCCTGTAGACCAAACAACGCAAGGGGGACGTATGCTGCGCATCGCGACCATCGGCACATCCATGATCACCGACGACTTTATCCAAGTCGTCAACGCCAACGACCAAGCCGCGTTTGTGGGCACGCTTTCACGCGATGCCAATCGTGGTGCCGCCTTTACCGCCGAGCGCGGTGGCGAGCGAAACTTTACTTCACTCGATGAGCTCGCGGCAGCCGCCGACGTCGACGCCGTCTATATCGGCAGCCCTAACGCACTTCACTACGAGCAGGCCCTTGCCTGCATCGCCGGTGGCAAGCACGTCATCGTCGAGAAGCCCTTCTGCGCCACCGAAGCGCAGGCGCTGGAAGTCTTCCGCGCTGCCGAGGCAGCAGGTGTCGTGGCCCTCGAGGCCATGCGTCCCCTCCATGACCCCGCCTTCCACGCCATCGAGGACGCCCTGGGCGAGATCGCCCCCATCCGCCGCGCCTCATTGCGCTTTGGCAAATATTCCTCGCGCTACAACGAGATTCTCGCGGGACGCGCCACCAATATCTTCGACTGCAATATGGCATCGGGTTCCCTCATGGACATTGGCGTCTACACCGTCGAGCCCATGGTCGAGATTTTCGGCATGCCCTCCGGCCTTACGAGCATGGCTACTCTGCTCGACCCCGCCACGCGACAGCTCACGCACGGCTCCATCGACGGCTGCGGTTCCATCCTCGCCAGCTACGGCGGTGGCCGTATCTCCGTCGAGCTCGCGCACTCCAAAATAACGAATGACCTGCTGCCCTCGCAGATCGAAGGCGAGCGTGGCACTATCCAGATCGACCATCTGTCCACGCCCCGCAACGTCCGCATCGACTATCGCGGCGATGTCGTACGCGGCTCGGCGACCGAGGCACCGCGCGAACAGGGCGACAACGGCCGCGTGCTCGACCTGCCCAAATCGAGCAACACTATGGAATACGAACTCACAGACTTTATCACCGCCATCGGCGGCATCGATAACGTTAAGGAAGAGATTTGGGAGACCCCGGCGGGACGTCACGAACTTGGCCACTACCGCGATGTCACGCTCGTCTCATTGCGCATCATGGATGCCGTGCGCCAGCAGGCCGGCATTACCTTCCCGTCCGACGCAGGCAAGCAGGCCTAGCGATGGGCTTCTTCGATGCGTTCTTCTCCAGCGTCACCGGCGGCAGTCGAGAGCCTCAAAAACCATCAAACATTGAGCTCGAGTTGCGCCGCAGGCTTACTGTGCTCGCAAGCGACGAGGCCACTCAAGACACTCCCCTGCGCTATTTCCTGCGCTGGGCGGGGCAAGTCCAGGGCGTTGGTTTTCGCTTTACCAACACCAACCTCGCGCAGGCACGCACACTCACCGGCTGGGTGCGCAACATGGAAGACGGCTCGGTCGAGATGGAGATACAGGGAGCTCCGGCAAACATCCTATCTCATCTCGAGGCGCTTCATGCCTCCTACGAGCGCATGGGAACGCGTTTTCGCCTCGCAGAAGCCCAGGCCCAAGCCCCACTTGCCAATGAAGACAGTTTCATTCCTCGTTATTAGTATTGTGTGCTAAATACGGTATTATTTACCTACGACCGTTGATAGAAAAGAGGTGAGGCGCATGGCGGTGCAAAGAAGGAATACCAGGCAGCGAAAGCTGGTTCTTGACGCCGTGCGCCAAAGCTACAACCATCCCACCGCCGACGAAATCTACAACGTCGTGCGCGCACAGGATGACAAAATCAGCCGCGGTACGGTCTACCGCAATCTCAATCTCTTGGCCGACGCCGGCGAGATTCTCTCCATCAAGACGCCGGGCGGCAGCCGCTTCGATCGCACGATCGAGCCGCATGCGCATATCATCTGCACCTCGTGCAGCCGCGTCATCGATGTACCGCTCCCCTTCGATGCCCAACTCGACACCAAGGCGTCCGAGCAAATCGGTTGGAGCGTCACCTCGCACTACACCATCTTCGAGGGTCTCTGCCCCGACTGCCGGTAGATGTTTGGGACATGCCTACTCAGCAAGTAGACGACGCAGCTCTTCTTCGACCGTGCACACGTAGCGGACACGGTCATTGACACCGCGCATGCTGGGATTGCAGCTTTCCATCAGATAGGGATGGCCCACCACGTTGAGCATGTCGCGATCGTTTTCGTTATCTCCAAACGCCATCATTTCGTCAGGCGAGATCCCCAGTGCACGGCCATAATCGGCAAGCGCGGACCCCTTGCCCGAATCAAAGCCGATAAAGTCAGTCCATTCGGTTCCCGACGTCATCACGTCAACACGGTCGCTAAAGAGGCACTCAAAATACTCCAGCGCCGCCGGCTGCTCCGCCTCGGGCGTCTGGAAGGCAATCTTAATGACGTCCTCGTCGATGTCCTCGGGGCGGTCGACCACCGCCACATCGCAGTGGACCTCATAGCGCAAATGGTCGACGAACGCATCGTTGCCGCTCATGGTGTAGAGGTGTCCCTCACACGAAAGGGTCACGTCGGCATGGGGATACGCAACCACGGCATTCGCGATATCCATAGCAAGGCTACGCTCCATGGAACGCTTGACAACGGCACGCCCCTCGCTCATCACCAGGGCTCCGTTTTCGCATACATAGGCGAGCTCATCGGCCACCGGGGCAAACAGGTAGCGCAAGCTTGCATATTGACGGCCGCTCGCCGGCATAAACACGATACCGCGACGATGCAGTTCATCGATGAGTTCAAAGGCCTCGGAACGCGGCGCGCGCTCCCCCGGATGCAGCAACGTGCCGTCCAAATCGCATGCAATCAGCTTGATTCCCTCAAGACCCATATGCTTCCCCAAAGCCTCCTATCAACAGCAAGACGGACCTTGATTGGTCGCCCCTCAAAGCCCGCCTTGCGTATACACGCGCTTAGCCGCGCGTCTTTTTTACGATGGTAAAGTCGGGAGCCATGCTCACGACGGCCTCCGCCGCACTCGATGCAAAGCGCCGGTCCGCATCGAGTTCACGGGTAACCACCGAGAGCCGAACACCCTCGACGCCCCGGAGCATGCGGCCCAAAACAGGCTGTACCGGCGTATACATGCGCACGGTATACTCGTCCGAATCGCCTCGGAAAAGCGGCGCGTGCATATTGCCGATCTCCCAGCACGCATGCGCGAGCGCAATCGGGTCCATGCGGTCAGCTTCGACCAAATAAACCTCGGCACTGCGCAGGCGCACGACAACCGCCACGGGCACCATGCTTGAACGGTCGATGGCGAGCACGTCGCCGTCGGTAAGACGACCGCCGTCGGCAGTATCCAGCCGAACATCGACCGTGCGCCCCAGCTCCGTCACGCCCATAAACGCGCATACATCAGCCTGGTCCCAATCGAGCAGCAGCTCGTCAACTTCAAAGACGCCGCCTAACTTCCGGCGAAGCAGGAGTTCATAGGACGGATCGTTGAGATTTCCCAAGCATGTCGTCGAAACCAAGCGTTCAGGCATACTCTAACCCTCGACCTCGACGAGCTCGATATCAAAGTTGAGGTCCTTACCGGCCAGCTCGTGGTTGGCGTCGAGCGTCACGGCCTCGGGCGTCACGTCAATGACGACGGCGGGGACGGGCATACCGCTCGGCGTGGACAGGAAGAGCTTCATGCCCTTCTCGATCTGCTCGATGTTGGGAACCTGCTCGGCCGGGAAGGTCAGAACCATCTCGGGATTGTGCTCGCCGTAGGCATCGGCAGCAGGAATGTGCACGGTCTTCTTCTCGCCCACCTGCATGTCGACCACGGCGGCGTCAAAGCCCTTGATCATCTGACCGGCACCGCAGGTGAACTCCAGCGGCTCGCCGCGATCGTAGGAGCTATCGAACTGCGTGCCGTCGTCGAGCGTGCCGCGATAATGAGTCTTGACCTTCTTGCCCTGGTTGGACATGGAAACCTCCGTGATAAGGGCGGCGCACAACGTGGGCCGCCATGAACATATGGCGCTTACTATACCCTAGTCATACAATTCAAAGACAGTTTGCAAAGAAACGCTGCAACCGGAGGAACCATGGCATATCCCGTATTTGACCTACACTGCGACACCGCCGACCGCATCGGCTGGGCCACGCTCGATCTCGACCTGCGCTTTACCGCCGGTACCGACGGTTATTTCCCCGGCGACGAAACGCATCCGCAAGATTTCGACCTCATCGAGGGCAACGCCTGCGCCATCTCGCTCGCAAAGATCGGCAACACGCCGTGGGCACAGTGCTTCGCCACGTTTGTTCCCGACGAGATTCCCACCGCCCACGCCGCGCGCTTCCAGGCGCAGATCATGGCGCATATGAGCGGCCAGGCAATGCTCAACCACGACAGTATGGTCAACGTGCGCAGCGCCGCAGACATTCGCCCCGCGCTCAAGGACGGCAAAGTCGCCTGCATCCACACCATCGAAAACGCCACGTTCTTTGCCGAGGACCCCGCGCTGATCGAAGTGCTTAAGAATTTGGGCGTACTCATGTCATCACTCAGCTGGAACGCGCAGGGGCCGCTCGCGAGCGGCCACGACACCCACGCCGGCCTCACCGCCGCCGGCATCGAGGCCCTTACGCAGATGGAGCACGCCGGCATGGTGCTCGACGTCTCCCACCTCAACGATGAGTGCTTTGACGAGGTTGTCGCCCACGCCACGCGCCCCTTCGTCGCCAGCCACTCCAACTCCCGCGCGGTTTGCGGCGTCAAGCGCAACCTCACCGACGACCAGTTCCGCACCATTCGCGACATGGGCGGTATCGTCGGCCTCAACTACTGCAGCGAGTTCCTTTCCAACGACGCAACCAACAAGGCCGCCGCAGACGTCACCTTCGACCAGCTGGCGGCACATATCGAGCACTGGCTCGACCTGGGCGGCGAGGACGTCATCGCACTCGGTGGCGACTGGGACGGTGCCACGGTGCCCGCCTTCCTCTCCGATGCCAGCATGATGCCCGAGTTCCAGAACATGCTCTCCAAGCACTTTGGCAAGACCGTGATGCAAAAGCTCTGCAGCGACAACGCGCTTGCCTTCTTTGAGCGTTATTAATTTCACATCCCTTGAGCGGGCCGGCATGCCGAACGGTCGGCATGCCGGCCCGTCCCCAATCCAAAGGACCGCTTTTGACGCAGCAGTTTACGATTTCCGCATCCCGACCGGATGGGACGCCCATCCCCGTCGTCGTTACCAAAAAGTGCGTCAAGAACTTCAACCTACGTGTCACTTCGAGCGGTGAGGTCCACGCCAGCGCACCGCTCGGCGCCACCCGCGAGCGTATCGAAGCGTTTGTGAAGCGCAACAGCGCCTGGATTACCAGCCGACTTGCCCAGCGCGAGCAGCGTCAGGCGACGGCACGAGAGCCGCTCAGCCCCTCGTCCATCATTGCACTTTGGGGCAAGCCCATCACGGTACAGGATGCACTCGATCACAACTTTGCATCACCCGCACCGCGACCCAAACAGGCCACCTTCGCAAGTTTTATGGGTACCGATGAATCGGACGAAGGCCCACAGGCCAAGCGGCACGCAATCCTCGACGGCCTAACGTCCGATGAGCTCCAAGCCCGTATCGACCAGCTCTATGCAACCGAGGTCACCACGGCGCTGTACGATATGGTGCACGCGTACGAAATCGCAATGGGCGTCACCGTGGCCCGCGTCTCCGTACGCAGCATGAAAACGCGTTGGGGCTCATGCACGCCCAAATCCGGCGCCGTTCGCATCGCACGAGAACTTGCTGCCTATCCCGTCGAATGCCTCGACATGGTTGTCGCCCACGAGCTCGTCCACTTGCTCGAGCCAAGCCACAATCAGCGGTTTCACGCCCTGCTCGACACGTACTGCCCCAACAATAGAGCGCTGTCGCAGCGGCTCAAGCAGCCACCCATAGAGACATATTAGAACCGGTTAGCGCACACGCTCGATCTCGACGCCGCAGCTTGCCAAGGACAGGCCAACAGGCGCCCACGGCTTATCGAGCTTGATGCGCACACCAAGCAGCAAGGGATAACGACGCAGCAGCATCTGGGCCGTACCTTCAGCTGCCGCCTCGATGAGCTTAAACGTATGCTCGCGCAGATAGCCATCGACATCGTGGCACACCGAGCCGTAGTCAATCGAGGCGTCCAGGTTATCGTGCTCCCCCGCTGCACGCAGGTCGGCATAGAGTACCAAGGACACGATGAACTTCTGGCCCAGCGCGTTCTCTTCGGGATACACGCCGTGGTTAGCAAAAACCTCAAGGCCGTCAATGACAATGCGATCGGCATGGCGCAGATCGTCATAGTTCACGTGGGGCACCGCCGTTGCGGTGGATATTTCGCCCCTTCCACGGCGGGCGAGCTCAGCGCCTTCAGTCTTGGTTGCATTCTCGGGCAGTTTCTTGTTGCTCATCGCGATCGTCTCCTTCGTCTAGAGCCCCGATCGCGCGAGCTAACTACACGCGAATCGACAGGTTCTTTTTATCATCGCTCCAGTTGCAAGCATTGCGCGCGGGGCATGCAAAGCAGGCGCGTGACGCTTTGTCGGCTGTGTAGAGCAGACGCTCAAGCGGTTGGCTGTTCACGCGCAGCTTTCGATGGCCCAGAATGGCCGTCTTAATGGCTGCGGCATCGGCCGGCTCAAACGCCACATCATCGGGCATGCCGCCGAGAATCGCATCAGCGACGCGTTCGCTTGCAACATCATGGGATATACCCGATTCATACTGTTCATCTTTGCCGATATCGTGAAGAAGTGCCGTGGCGTAGATGACCTCGCGGTCAAATTCGAGCTGCTCCTCGAGATTCTTGATCCACATAATGCGAGCGACATCGAGCAGATGGTCAATACCGTGGCGGCAGAAGATGCGCCCCGATTCCAACTGTACGATGTTGCCCAGGTGCCGCCGGAACAGCCCGTTGGCACAAATGTAATCAATGCGAGGCATGGCACCAAAGGGGGCCAGACCCGAAGCCATAAAGCCGCGACGCGACGTCCCCTCATCGGTCTTCGATGTAAAGTCGTTGACGACTCTCATGGTTAGCGGCCCAGCATCCTAAAGAAACGCTCCTCGAGCGCGGAATCGGTCTCAAAGACGCCGCGGCGAGCAAGCGTCACGGTCTTGGTGCCGGGCTTTTGCACGCCACGCATCGTCATGCACATATGCTCGGCCTCCATCAACACAATCGCTCCCTGGGGAGCGAGGTAATCCATGAGAGCGTCGGCAACCTGCGCACACAGCTGCTCCTGCAGCTGCAGACGGCGGGCATAGACCTCAACCGTGCGGGCAAGCTTAGACAGACCCGCCACGCGACCGTTAGGGATATAACCAATGGCGGCCTTGCCATAAAACGGCAGCAGATGATGTTCGCACAGCGAGTAGAACGTGATGTCGCGCTCGATAACCAAATCGTTCGAAGCGACGGCAAAGGTTTTGGACAGGTGCTCCTCGGCACTCTGGTCCATACCACCGGCGATCTCACCATACATACGGGCAACGCGCGCCGGAGTCTCCAGCAGGCCCTCACGAGTTGGGTCCTCGCCTATGCCCTCAAGCAACAGCTTAATGGCGGCCTCGACTTTTTCCTGATCGACCATCTGGGCCTCACTTTTCCGATTTCACGTTCGCACTATGGTACCACGCCCTTCGGCATCGACCACAAGCTACATAGTATGGGTCGAATAGACCGGATCATCACGCCAAAGCTCCACAGCGTCACAAAGCGCAACGCCCTCGCGCTCAGCACGGGCGCGCGTAGCGTTCATATCGATCACGCGCTGGTTGCTCGAGCCCCTAAAACGCAATGAGATATCGTACAGATCCTGAACAAACGGGCCATCCACCAACATATCGAGGCAGGCAAGGATACGGTCCGTCGCCTCGGTATGGTGACGACCACCCGGCATAAGCTCCTCGAGCGCATCGCCGGTAAAACACCAAATGGTTTTTCCTGACCCCGCAGGATACGCGGCACGAACACGCTCGACAAACTCAACGAGCCCCGCCTGATTCTCGGGCTCCATAGGCTCGCCGCCCAGAATCGTCAGGCCGTCAATAAAGGGATGATCGAGGCTCTCGATGATCTTGTCCTCGACGGCACGATCGAACGGCTCGCCCGCAGCAAAGTCCCACGCGACAGAGTTAAAGCAGTTCTTGCACCCACGACGGCACCCGCTCACAAACAGAGAAGTACGAACGCCTTCCCCATCAGCAATGTCGAAATACTTAATGTTCGCGTAGTTCATAGGTAACTCTCCCGGGAGGCTGGGACATATCATCCCGTCCTCAAACATTCTCGGCCTTCGGCCTACGAAACTGCGGGCGGGACGATATGTCCCGGCCCCATGCAAAGGGTAACTCAATGAACGAAGTGAACATCGAGTATAGGGTTCGAGGTCCAATAAATACTTTGTTGCAGCTCAACCGTTATCGCAAGCAAAGCGTTGTTGCAAGTCAACTCATTTCCGCTAAGAACTTCGAGGAGTGAGCAGGCCTCATGCTGCATCTCAGCTACGTCAACTTGGCCGCCCCGTAGCGAGGCCCCGGACCTTTGCTCGATATGAGTTCCGCACGAACAGGAGGCGCCAGTGGCGCCTCCGTCGTGAGCCAGGACTGTCCGAAATAGCGAGTAAAGGTCCGGGGCCTCGCTACGGGGCAGTCTGGGATGATTATTAGAGATGCAGCACGCGGTCGCGGATCTCCTCGGTTCGACCCTGGTTCCAGAACTGGGTACCGATGTAACCGCACGTGCGACGGGCGACATTCATCTTCTCCTGGTCACGATTGCCGCAATTGGGGCACTCCCACACCAGCTTGCCATCGTCCTCGACAATGCGAATCTCGCCGTCGTAGCCGCACACCTGGCAGTAGTCGCTCTTGGTGTTGAGCTCGGCGTACATGATGTTGTCGTAGATGTACTGCATCACGCGAATGACAGCCTTGAGGTTGTCCTGCATGTTGGGAACCTCGACGTAGGAGATGGCGCCGCCCGGCGAAAGCTGCTGGAACATACCCTCAAACTTGAGCTTATCGAAGGCATCGATCTCCTCGGACACGTGGACGTGGTAGCTGTTGGTGATGTAGCCCTTGTCCGTCACGCCCGGGATGATGCCAAAACGACGCTGCAGGCACTTGGCGAACTTGTAGGTCGTCGACTCAAGCGGGGTACCGTACAGCGAGAAGTCAATATCGCTTTCGGCCTTCCACTCCGCGCACTTGTCGTTCATGCGCTGCATGACGGCCATGGCAAAGGGCGTGCCCTCCTTCTCGGTGTGGCTGTGGCCCGTCATGTACTTGACGCACTCATACAGGCCGGCATAACCCAGACTAATGGTGGAGTAACCGCCCACGAGCAGCTTGTCGATCGTCTCACCCTTCTTCAGGCGGGCGAGGGCACCGTACTGCCAAAGAATCGGTGCGGCATCCGAAAGCGTGCCCATCAGACGCTCATGACGGCACAGCAGGGCGCGGTGGCACAGCTCAAGGCGCTCGTCGAATATCTTCCAGAACTTGTCCATGTCCTGATGCGAGCTCAGCGCAACATCGGGCAGGTTGATGGTCACAACGCCCTGGTTAAAGCGACCGTAGTACTTGGGCTTGTTCGGGTCATAGTTCAGCGCGTTGGCCACGTTGTTAAATCCGTTACCGGAGCGGTCGGGCGTCAGGAAGCTGCGGCAACCCATGCAGGTATAGCAGTCGCCGTTGCCCGCGGTCTCGCCCTTCGACAGCTTGAGCTCGCGCATCTTCTTCTCGGAGATGTAGTCGGGCACCATGCGTTTGGCGGTGCACTTAGCAGCCAGCTGGGTCAGGTAGAAGTACGGGGAATTCTCGTGAACGTTATCGTCCTCGAGTACATAGATGAGCTTGGGGAATGCCGGGGTAATCCATACGCCGGCCTCGTTCTTAACGCCCTCGTAGCGCTGGCGAAGCGTCTCCTCCACGATCATGGCAAGGTCGTGCTTCTCCTGAGGCGTACGGGCCTCGTTAAGATACATAAAGACCGTCACGAACGGCGCCTGGCCATTCGTGGTCATAAGGGTCACGACCTGATACTGAATCGTCTGGACGCCGCGACGGATCTCGTCACGCAGACGGTCCTCAACAACCTCGCGGACCTTTTCGGGAGATGCGGAAACGCCGAGCTCCTCGAGCTCGCGGGCGACCTCGCCGCGAATCTTTTGACGGCTCACCTCGACGAACGGGGCAAGATGGGTCAGCGAAATCGACTGGCCACCGTACTGGGAGGAAGCAACCTGAGCGATGATCTGCGTCGCGATGTTGCAGGCAGTCGAGAAGCTGTGCGGCTTCTCGATCAGCGTGCCTGAAATAACAGTTCCGTTCTGGAGCATGTCCTCCAGGTTCACCAGATCGCAGTTGTGCATGTGCTGGGCAAAGTAATCCGAATCGTGGAAATGGATCAGGCCCTCATTATGGGCATCCACGATCTCTTGGGGCAGCAGCACACGCTGAGTCAGGTCCTTGGAGATCTCGCCGGCCATGTAGTCACGCTGAACGGAATTGACGGTCGGGTTCTTGTTGGAGTTCTCCTGCTTGACCTCTTCGTTGTTGCACTCGATCAGCGACAGGATCTTGTCATCGGTCGTGTTCTTCTGGCGCTTCAGGCTCTGAACGTAGCGATAGATGATGTAGTGGCGGGCAACCTCGTAGCAGTCGAGACGCATGATCTCGTCCTCGACCAAATCCTGAATCTCCTCGACCGAAACAGTGTGGCCCGCGTTCTCGCATGCCTCGGCGACGTTTTGCGCCGCGTAAACCACCTGGCGGTCGGTAAGACGAGAGCTCTCCTCGACCTCCAAGTTTGCAGCACGGATGGCATTGACGATCTTATCGATGTCAAAGACAACCTCGGTGCCGCTGCGCTTGATGATCTTCATCCTCTTGCCTCTTTCGCGTAGTAGTCTCATTGCGCTTCAGAGCCAAACGATGCCCGGCAGGGTGTGCCCCTGTCTTGCGGCGCCGTCGCGCAATCTGTGTTCTCGATAACCATAGTCCCTCATGCGGACAATCCTCGCAGCCAATCAAGGGGCTCAAAGATCTATCCAAATGGGGCGAATAAGGTTCTCGTTCTCTGTCCGCCATCTATCATACGACAAAGAGGCATCTATATCCTGTATTCTTTTTTTAGGTCAAACACAACATATAGTGTTTCAGCAGGTCAAAGCAATTAGTCATTTTGCAGACGCATTAATTATGAGGGGTTCTTGGCAAGTCGGTAAAACGTTACCAACACGGCTACCTGCATGGCAGTTATAAAACCCCCTTAGTCAAGCCGCTGACAAATCCTACCAAAACCAAGCCGCTCACGCCAAAAGAATCCAAAAGATTATGCTTGACCAACATGTTGCGGTCACGATCGGCCAGGACGTATGCAATCTGCCGGCACCTCTACGGGATGCGAAGACCATCGCGTACGGACCTTGGATCAATATTTGGTGGCTTATTTGGCGGCGTGCTTGGTAGCAAAAACAAAACAGCCCAGAGGCAAAGCCTCTGGGCTGCGAACATTTGGTGGGCGTTAGAAGATTTGAACTTCTGACCTCTTCCGTGTC
>OLQP01000022.1_pt1 | contig 160644 bp, 165 predicted proteins | sample 1643181 | NCBI WGS metagenome assembly OLQP01 (sample SAMEA3136710, study PRJEB25190) | human gut metagenome | biome: human gut; feature: human-associated habitat; material: faeces | place: Austria | collected 2013 | reverse complement strand
TTGCTCATGCGAATAATATCTATATCCATTACTGGAAGTGTGATGTGGATGAAGTATCTTTCCAGAAATTTTTTAAAATATGATCTGCTTTTATATGATTCTTTATTTTCTTTTGCTGTGCCATTTGAACTGATTCCCTCCCATCTGTTTTTAATATACTATATTTATTTCATATTTTCAATACTTGATATTTACAATTCAACCAATACACTTTATGCTGTGAATGAAGATTTCAAATATATAATGGACAGGAACGTGTTCATACGGTTCCTGTCCATTATATATTTGAAATCTTCTTTGATTTAGGGTGTTGAAATTAGTATAACTTATGCTCTTTTCTATAATCCACTTAAATCTATCTTATAAATTGTGTTTTTTAATTCTGTGTTCTTTAGAAACATGATCATGTAAATTGGCATATAGATCTTCTGTCCTTTTGTTTCTACATTTCCTTCTGAGAAGATGTATGCTTTTTCTATCTCGTAGTTTTTGTCTTTTAATACGTTTACTAAGGCACTGTGTTTTTTGTAGTCTTTTCCTGATTTTATTTCTAGTGGAGTTACTTTTCCATCTAGTTCTATGACGAAGTCTAATTCTCCTTGTTTTTTGTTGTTGAAGTAATATAAATTGAATCCGTTTGCTAATAGTTCTTGTGCTACTACATTTTCGAAGAGGGCTCCGTTGTTGATTGATTTTTCTTTATTTAGTATTGCTATTTTTACCTGATCTGAATATTGATTGGTCAGGATTCCTACGTCTGAGAAGAATAGTTTGAATAAATTTCGGTTTTCACTTATAATCAGTGGCAGTTTGGGTTCGTTTATGTTGTATACAGGAATTGCTACGCCTGCATCTTTCAACCATAGGAAATCATTTGCTACTCTGTCGTAATTGAGTCCTTTTCCGAGTGTGTTAATCTTGAATCTTTTGTTTTTGCTGTCCAGTTGTCCTGGCATGGAATCGTAGATTTCTCTTAATTTTAGTTTGTAATTTGTTTCATATTTTGTAAAATCTGCTTTATATAATCTCATAATTTTTTGATGGACTGCTGCTACTCTTGCAAGGTCGTTTGTTTGTGTATATACTGCAACTGCTTCTGGCATTCCTCCTACGATGAGATAGAGATAAAACACATCTAACATTTTTTTGTGTACAAATTCATCGACTGGCTGTTGTTTCTTATAACATTCTTCCAGCATTTCTAGTATGTTTTCTTTGATTCCAACGGCTTTCATAAATTCTTTTACTGTTAACGGATACATATCTTCGATTCTTAGATAGCCTACTGGGGCTGATCTTAGGTCGTTTAATTCAACGCCTAGAAGTGAACCACTCATAATGTATCTATAACTTCCTTCTTCTACAAGGAATTTGATTCTTGTGACAATATCTTTAAATTCTTGTATTTCATCAAAAAAGATAATTGTATTTCCTTTGTTTAGCTGTTTATCCGTGATCAGACTCAATCGCATTAACAGGTCTTGTGCATTTGTAGCATTTTCAAATAGTTCTACTAGTTCTGGACGTTCTATAAAATTGAGTGCTATATAATCGTATTTTGATTCTTTTAAACACTCTCTGATCAGGTATGTTTTTCCTATCTGTCTTGCTCCAGTTAATAGGAATGCCTCTTTTCCCTGTAAAATCCAGTTATTGATTGTGGTTTTCATTTCTCGATCGATCATCATATCACCTCTGATTTTATTTTTTCCATCCATTTTTTTGTTTATTCTGCAACTTTTCTAACCTTATTTTACATAGTTTTTGCAACTTTTCCAACCATTTTTTTGATAATTTTGCAATTTTTCTAACCTATTTTAGTATGATTTTTGCAACTTTTCAAACTTTTCTTATGAATATTCATTATTCATAAGAAAAAGAACCATAAAATAAACTGTCTAATCTCTGAGATTACGTTTATTTTATGGCCCTTGCTATTACTCTTGTTTTAAATTTTATTTAAAATATTTATCCAGGATCTGGCGTTCTCCTTCATTGTCATTGATGTCTGTGACAATATCCGCTGCCTCTTTTACTTCATCTGCTGCATTTCCCATGGCGACTCCAAGTCCTGCATATCTGATCATATCGATATCGTTGAAATTATCACCAAATGCCATTATCTCTTCTTGTTTCACATGAAAATGGTCTTTTAACATATGGATTGCATCGGATTTGGATGCTTTCATGGACATGATCTCTAAATAGGTATCTTTGGATCGATAAATTCTGATCTGTGGGAATTCTTTTACTAACTGTTGTTCCAACGCTGCAATATCTTCTTTATCTCCCATGCATAACACCTTGTGTACTTCTTTGTAGACTTCTTCATCTTCAAAAGACACTTCTTGTGGAATCACGCCTGTGATATCACTTTCTTGCGCTGCCCAATATTCTTTTTTATCTTTTACCAGCCATTCATCGTTTGTGTAAATGTTAACCGAAATCTTTGGATTCAATTCATGGACTCTTCTGCATAACTTCATGGCAACTTCTTGTGGCATTGCCACACTGTAGATTGGATGGTCTTCTTCATCAACAACTAAAGCTCCGCTGTAGCAGATCATTGGACTCTTCGCCTCTAATTCTGCTCTGATGGCTGTCATACCTTTAGGCATTCTTGCGGATACTAAGACGTATGGGATTCCATTTTGGTTGATCTGTTTTATTTTTTTTCTTGTATTTTCTGGTATCTGATGTTTTGAATTTAATAATGTTCCATCAATATCACTAAATACTGCTTTATACTTTTTCATTATGTCTGCATCCTTTCGTTTCTCTGCTTTGTTGTCTATTTCTTCCATTATTATAAAGCAAGAAAAGCCATCTGGCGAGAGTGAAATATCCCAGATGGCTTTTCATTTTTAATTTGCTTTCACTGACTTCGCATTAGAATATGCTCCGTATACTTTCTGATTTGTTGAATCATAGTAGTAATAGCGAACCTGTACATAGTATTTCTTGCCTTTTTTTAGACCTGTTTTTGTATAAACATTTTTCGCTAAACCTGTTGTTTTGTATTTTGCAGATTTCATCTTTTTGCTTGTGGAATAACGGAATCTAAATCCTCGTTTTTCTCCATATTTGTTGACAGATTGTGTTGATCTTGCTACAAATCCTACACCTTTTCCTGCTTTGGATCTGACAGATAATGAACCTGCTTTCCCAACTGTTACTTTAACAAATTTAGCTGTTAATATAATATTCTTGTCGCTTTCTGGCATCTTTGTAACAATTTTTCCATTGTATGTCCATCCTGCAAATACATAACCTTTCTTACCAGCTGCTTTATATTTTGCTTTGTTCCATGCTGGCAGAGCATCTCCTGCTTTCACATCTTTGATCGTTGTGACAGTCTTTCCTGCATTACCTTTTAGTGTTGCTGTAATAGAAACTTTTGGAGTTTCTACTTCTTTTTCTTTTACTGTTACCTGAGTCTTGTATGTGTAACTTCTTCCAAAAGTTGTAACCTGAGTTTCAATCTGTGTTGTTCCAGCTTTCTTTGCTGTGATGTTACCATCTTCATCTACATCTGCGATCGTTTTGTCCAAAGATTTGTATTTGATGATGTTGAAACTGTTGTCCTCGATATTGGAAACATCAATTGCTGCTTTCTTGCCTGCTGTTAATGCAAGTTTATCAGAAACTGTTGGAACTTTCACTTCTAATGGTGTGACTTTCATATTCTGGAATGTTACTTTTCCGTTGAACACATTAAATCCAACATATTTTCCTTCTTTGTAATTATTCTCAACTTTTACATCTCTTACATTCAGTACCAGCTTGTCCTCAATATACACTTTATACTGGTTACCTTTTACTACAACTTTGAAATGATATTTCTGTCCTTCGCTTAAGTTGTAATTTCCATCTTTTCCGATGTCTCCGGTTCCGCCTCCAAATGTAAAGATTCTTGCTGTACTACCTTTTCTTTGTGTGTCTACATTAGCTGCATATGCACTGGTAGAATCTGGGTTCTGTCCACGGAATAATAATGCAAATGCCTGTCCACTGTGATAAACAACATCTGATTCAAAAATGTAATCATCTGAACTAATCTTTGTTCCTGACATTAAGAATGCGTCTCCACTGGCTTCTCCTGTACAACTGTTAGAATTCTCACTAATCGTCCATGTACCACCATGTTGTTTCCAGTCACTAAGTGAAATACCATCGTCTGCTGCTGAAACAAATATATCAATACTTCTTGATAATCCATTTGCTGTTGTTGCTGTAACAGTGACACTTCCTTCTTTTAGTGCTTCTAACTGAAGTTCATCATCTTCTGTTTTAACAACTTTAACTTTATTACTTTTGTTATTACTTACTTTCCATGTTACTTTCTGATCTGCTTTCATTGGAGAGATTGCAGCATTTACACTAATCTTATCTCCGACATTATATTCTCCACTTCCAGAGTCTGTACTGATATATAGATCTGTTGCTGTGTTTGCATCTGTGATCTTATTTTCCCAGATACTCTTCATTGGATAAACTGTGATATTTCCTGTTGTTTCTCCACCTTCAGAATATACTTCCATTCCTGTACTACTGACAGATGGGAATACTGCTAATGCTCCTGTAACCTGTCCATCTTGTCCATATACTTCAACACTTGATTCATCAACAAAGATATCTAATTTTACTTTTCCATCTTTCTCCGTGACGATCGCATCAGATACGATGTTCTTTGTCTGCTGTCCCGCTGGATGTGTACCAGATTTTTCTCCATTGATGGATACTTTCTTTGTTTCTGTATTATAAGATACAACTGTTTCCTGACTTCCAGATTTGTTTGTTCTTAATTTGAATCCAACTTCTTTTGTTCCTGCCTGTGGTGTAAGTTCTGCGACAACTTCATATTGTCCTGCTTTGACTCCTGATAACAGATTTTCGCTGTTTTCTGTCTTCTTTGGAATCGTAACATTTTCAAGTTTGGTTGCTGCTTCGTTGACACGTAACGTCTTATATTCGTCAATTGGTGTCTGTACCAGTTTATATTTACCATCAATCTTCTTCACATTTAATTCTGTCTGAAGATTAAAGAATCCATTGTATCCCCACTGTCCAGTCACTTTATCAACGTTATTGCAGTATCCATCAGCCCATGTACTTGCCCAGTTGATCATGATTCTTCGGTTTTCTGGTTTTCCATTGGTTGTTTCCCCATTACCAATATAATATGTCATTGCTGCATAAGAATGAGGTCCAAAGTTCATGACATAACGGTCGCTGTCTTTATCCTGTACAAATGTCCAATGTCCATCAATCTTCTTGAGATCACCGATGCGATAATAACGTCCTCCTTCACTGATAACCCATTTTGTTGTTCCATCATCTGCTGTTAAAGGATACATATCAGGACATTCTGTTTCAACTCTTAATCCTGCTGGATTACCGATATCATCACTTCCTTTATATGTACTTTCAATATTCCAATGAATCAGATCATCAGAAGAATAAATTCTTAAGATTCCTCCTGCTAATACCATAAACCATTTTCCATCGTGGCGAAATACTTTTGGATCACGGAATGCTGTATCTTTTAGATGATCTTCATCCCATTTTAAGATTGGATTTCCTTTATATTTTGTCCATGTTCTTCCGTTATCTTTGCTATATGCGATGCACTGATCCTGTCCTCTGTGGCCATTTAATTCATTGTTCTGTGTATAGAGCGCGATAAGTCCACCTTTTCCAGGTCCTTTTTCATCTCCAAATAAACCGGATGTATTCTCATCATCTGCAACACCACATCCAGAGAACATTGCTCCATTATCTTCCTGATAATTTAATGGTCTTGGCAATTCTTCCCAGTGGATTAGATCTTTAGAAACTGCATGTCCCCATTCTAACTCTCCCCATGTCGTTCTTGCCTGATTATGCTGGAAGAATAAATGCCATTCTCCCTTATAATAAAGCATTCCGTTTGGGTCATTGCTCCATCCCATTGCCTGTGAAAAATGATATTGTGGTCTGGTTGGCACTGTATATGCTGAACCATCTACATTTCTTAATACATGTAATGTTGTAGTTTCTACTGCACCATTTGTACTTGTCACTGTGATAGGAATTTCCTGAGATCCAATCTTTAATGATACTTCTGTTGCTTTTCCATTTTCTGCTTTTTGTTCACCGATCGTCACTGTTCCATTATCACTTACAGTTGGTGTGATAGATAATTTATCAACTGTATTAGGCACTGTGATCGCATAATCATTTGTATCCTGTGTATATTTCTTATCTAAGTCGCCACCTGTTACCTGTAAATTTGTTAAATGTGCTGTTGCTTTTGGAATCGCGATATCTTCTACAGAAAAATCAAATGCTGTCATTGTTTCATTGAAGGAAATAAGACCAACCTTTCCTTCAAAAATCGTATCTGTGATCTCCATACTGATGACTTTTACACCATTGATCTTAACTGTCAAATGACGTTGTTTTACAGAAATGTCAAAATCATAAGTATCTTTATTTTTTAATTCATCAAATACTTTTTCTTTCTGAAGATCGTTGTTGCGTCCTCCTTGGAAACAGATCAAACGTACGGCTCCAGTAGACGGAGTAACATTAGCTACTACCGAACCTTTCTTTGGATCTTTTGCTTCCTTTGCTCCCATAATCACACCGACAGCTCCGTCTTCTTCTCCTTGTGTCAGTTTTGCTTTGACCACATAATTATCTTCTTTTTTGATGTTTGTGATACCGATATTATCACCAGCTCCTGATAACTGGATCTTATCATTGTCTACTTTTCCATTCCCTGTAAATGTCCAATCTATCGCCTGCTGCTGTAATTGTGCTGCATTTACAGTTACATGATTGTATGCTGTTACTGGTGCGATAGAAGTGACACTGACTACACTTGCCATCATTATTGCTACTAATCTTGGGCTAACTTTCCTCATATTTTTTCCCTTTCTTTGTAGAAAAAAAGGACGATCTAACTATAATCGTCCTTTTTCAATCAAAAAACAATAGTTCTATGCTTAGGCTTTCACTAATTGTAATATCTTGTCTACGTTTGCTCTTCCTCGCTTAATACCAAGGCCTATGACAACACAAAGTATCACACTGATGATCGTAATGATCACTCCAGCTACACCAAATACTGTAAATGGCATTTTACTTTGGGCACCTAGTCCCCAATACGCAAGTATGATTCCGATAGAAGATAGAATAATGAGATTGCGAATCCATTTTTTGAGGTTATTAAGCATTTGTGTCTGAAATTCAATTTCTTTTAACTGCTGTGCTCTTGTTTGTGTTGTCATAATATACTTCCTTTCTTAGTATTTTAATCCTGGGTTAAAGAATCCGATCATAACTCCGATAAATGCTACAACTACTAAGATCAACATTGTAACAACTGGAGATACTTTTTTCTTTGACATTAACCACCAACAGAAGATTACAAAAGCTGCTGTTAAGAATCCTGGATATACTCCGTCTAACTGTTTCTGAAGATTTAAGAATTCTTTTCCTGCACTGTTTACAAGATGGAATGATGTTTTTACTGATACCCATGTTGCTGCTACAGATCCAACAACCATTGTTCCTAACATAACGATTGCTTCACGGATCGCGGTTGCTTGCTCACCAACCAGGATATCTACGGCTTTTCCACCCAGTTCATATCCTTTGAAGTATAAGAACTTCATTCCAAATGCCATGATCAAGTTCCATGCTACGATATAGAAGATCGGTCCTACGACAGATCCACCTGTTGATAATCCCAGTGCGATACCAAGTAAGATAGGAATTAATGTACCTACAACTAAGGAATCACCAATACCTGCTAAAGGTCCCATAAGACCGGCACGGATACCATTGATCGCTTCTGCATCGATATCTTCATTTCCATTTGCTTTTGCTTCCTCAAGACCAGCTGTGATACCTACGATGATAGATCCAACCTGTGGTTCTGTATTAAAGAAAGCTGTGTATGTATTCATTGCTTCTTTCTGTTCTTCTTTTGTATCATATAACTCTTCTACCAATGGAAGCATTGCACACAGATAACCAAATGTCTGCATATGTTCCTGAGAGAAACATGTTAAGTTTCCATAAGCCCAGTTACGGAATGATTTATTTAACGCTTTTTTAGATAGTTTTTTCTCTGCCATATTAAATATCCTCCTCGTCATCATCGTCAAAGGAACCGCCAGAAGCTAAGGCTGCTTCTTTTGCTCTGATTCCTACCATTTTAATGTTGTAGTAAATAATTGCGAACATTGCTGCTACAACTGTTACTGATACAAGGTTTAATCCCATACTTGCTGCTAATGTAAATCCGAAGAAGAATGGTATAAAGTCAACTGCTTTTGTTACTACCTGTTTTAATAAGATCGCAATACCTACGCAAGGAAGCAAGCTACCTACTGTAAACAGTGTTTTCATTGCAATTCCATCCATTGGTAATGTTGTTTTGATCGCTTCTACAACTGGAACTCCTAATTTACACATTACAACTGCTGGTAAGAAACTGCAGATGATATGAGAAATCCATGGAAGAACCATATCTACAACGTATAATCTCTTGAATTCACCTTTTTCAACGGCCTGCCATCCAATGTGCTGCCATACAAGGTTGATCGTTGCTGTTCCATAGAATAATACTGTACCGATTGTTCCTACCATTGCTCCAAATGATGTTGCCATGGAGATACCTTTTGCTGATGCAGGATCTAATCCGTATGAATTTAATGCTAACATTGCCAGTGGAATACCGATATAAGATACGGCACGAACGTCTGCTGATACAGTTCCTCCTGGTGTAACCAATGCGATATATACAACCTGCATTGCCGCACCGACTAAAACACCTGCCTGAATATCTCCAAGTACGATACCACAGACAAGACCTGCAACTAATGGTCTTCCTAATGTGTAGTTACCAATGGTTGTACCTCCCATACCAGGCATACTGGATAAGCAGGCAAAAATACCTAAAATGATTGCTTGTAACCAACTAATTGTCATAATAGTTTCTCCTCTCTATTGGTTTTTTAGTTAAATCCAAACTGACCTCTGAATTTGTCCCATGTTCCGATGGACGCTTCTTTGATCAGTGCGAATTCGATTTCATAACCAGCTTTGCTGATCGCTTCTAAAGCTTCTGCTTCTTCCTGTGTAATAGATTGGTTATTACCAAGTTTGACAGCTTCCGGTCTGTCATTACATGGTCCTACGATTACTTTCTTTACATCACTTGGAACAAATCCATCATCCACTAAGATCTTCTTCATCTGGATTGGATCTTTTGTGATCAGGAAGTAATTGTCTTTGCTGTCTAATACTTTCTGGTTTTTCTTTTTCCATGCTTCATATGTCCAAACAAATGTTTTCTTTGTGCTGGCACTCTTGTATGCCATCTTAAGTGCATCTGTTGTTGCTGCTTTGTCGTTCACTGCGATCAGCCCATCGCATGGATACTCTAGTGACCAACGTGTTACTGTCTGACCATGGATCATACGGTCATCAATTCTTAAAAATGAAACTGACATATTTTTTTCCTCCTTAAAATTTAAATATCGTCTTCTTCATCATCGTTTGCTGATGTCATAACAAATTCTTTAACTGCATCTTTTGCCTCATTGATCAAGCTGTCTTTTAGCATGTCTGTGTCTACGCCGTCTTTCATTAATGTTGCTGTCAATGCCATTGCCAGGTTCATTCCACCAAAGATCACTGTCTGACCGATCAGTCCTTTATTTGATACCTGTTCAATTGCATTTGTAAGAGGTGATCCACCCACAATGTCACCAAGAAGAATGATCTCATCGTCTTCTGTGATCTTGCTGATCGCATTGCTGAATTTCTCTGCGAATTCATCAGCACTCATTCCGTCCTCTAATCCGACGCTGATCACGTCTTCTCTTTCTCCACCAGCTAACATCTTAAGTACACTGTGAAGTCCTGGTGCAAATGTTCCGTGGCTGACTAATACTACGTATTTCATCCTCTTCTCCTTTCTTATTCCTATCTCTTATTTACAAACTTATTCTACCAAGCATGTAAAAAAAGGACATCTGTAAATTGTCATGACTTTCAATTTACAAATGTCCTTTTTTATGTGACAAATGTCATATTCGTGTTTTATTTGTTTTGATTTTCTTATTGTTACTGATTTAAAAACTTATCAATCTCTTGTTTTAGTTTCAAGATATTGGAATCAAATTCTTCTTCATCTGTAAGAATTCTTGTCATCTCACTGTCAATCTTTTGGTAGGCTTCATTGTATCTTCGGAATTTTGGAATCTGCAAGGCATTGTTCATGAGTTCATCTAACAATTTCATTTTATCTGTCATATTCTCACCCATGCTTTTTTCTAATACCTGCTGTGCTTGTTTTGAATTCGTCACAGCTTTTAATGGTGAGATTCCCTGACGATACTGAAAGATCTTTTGCTGTGTCTTTGTTTCATAACATAATTTCTTTAAAAACTGCCATGCCATATCTCCTTGCTTGGTCTGATTGCTGATTCCCATCAGCAGATTATCTACCTGTGTCTTATTCTCTCCATCTGGTCCGGAAGGGAGTCTGATACAATCCCATTTGAAATCAAAGTATTTATTGATCTTCCATGGATATGGTTTATACGTTCTAAATTCTGAAAATGTCATAGGACGAAATGCAATATTTCCAGAATCAAAATCATCAGATGTCAGATTTCGAAAAGATGATATTTTTTCAATCTTCTTTGTAAAGAGGATTGCATTTTCAATTGGTTCGGATGACAAGTTGCATTTTGTTCCACTTTGATTAAACAATGTTCCGCCATTGCTCAGAGTTGCATCATTCCATTTATAATTATATACACCAAATTGGTCTAAACGGCCATCTCCATCGGTATCTTTGGTTACTTTTTGACAGATCTTATAAAAATCATCCCAAGTCCAGTGATTCCCTGGCATTTTGATATGCTCTTTTTTTAGTAGTGTCTTATTGACTAGCATCAAAGTTGGTACACTTTCGTATGGAAGAGCATATTGCGTTCCCTTATAGGTTCCAGCATCATAACTTCCTTCATAATAGTTGCTTTTTTTGAACGCTTTATCAATCTTTGTATAGGAGTCTAAGTTCTTTAACATTCCTACGGATGAAAATATGCTAAAATCTTCTGGCAAGACCATAAAAACATCTGGCAGATCTCCTTTTAGTGCCTTTTGTGACAGCCATTCTGAATAATCATCTTTCATCACACCACTTTCGTATTTGATCGTGACATTCGGATATTCTTTTTCAAATTCTTTGATTACTTGATCGATCATCTGATAGCAATTATCATCTGGAACATCCCACTTGTTTCCTGCAAACATTCCAAAGGTTAAAACAATTTTTTGTTGTTTGGGATAGATCACAAAACCAACAGATAATAAACTTATGACCAATCCAACAGCAATGATTCGTTTCCACCATTTTTCTAGTTTCTGTCTCATCTATCTTCTCCCGTATTTGGCTGAACCTGACTGTACTTCCCAGATTGCAAGCTGGGTTCTGTCTCTTAGGTCTAGTTTACTTAAGATCGTGCTGAGATAATTTCGTACAGTTCCTTCGGAAAGGCTTAGTTCCGTCGAGATTTCTTTATTTGACATGCCTCTTCCGACTAATTTAATGATCTCCCATTCTGCTTCTGTGATTTCTTCTACATTCTGTGCATGAATCGATGTATCATAATTGCTTTGTGCCATTTCAGAAAAGAAATCAACCACTTTTGTCGCTACCTCTGGATTGATCATGGCTCCGCCACTATGAACTGTCTTGATTGCTTTTTCTAATTCGTCCATAGAGATTCCTTTTAACAGATAACCGCTTGCTCCATGTTTTAATGCATTGTATACATACTCATCATCATCGAACGTTGTCAAAATAATGATCTTGACATCTGGATATTGTTCTTTGATGATCTGTGTACATTGCACTCCATCCATTTCTGGCATACGCACATCCATTAAAATAACATCTGGCTTGTCTTTCCTGACTTCCTGAATGACTTCTCTTCCGTCCTTGGCAGTTGCAGTAACTTCGATTCCTTCTTTCATCTCAAGTACGATCTGTAAACTTTGTCTGATCAGTTCCTGATCATCTGCTATCATTACTTTAATCATAGTTTTTCACCCCATCTGATCGGTATTCTTGCTGTGACTTTAAATCCATTACTTCCATCATATTCTACAGTTCCTTTTAACATCTTGATCCTCTCTTCGATATGGATCAATCCAAATCCTGTATGAATCTCTTCACATCCGATTCCATTGTCTTTGATCTCTAGATTGAGCCACTTATCTTCCTTCCATAAGTTTACATCAATCTGCTTCGCTTTTCCATGCCGGATCGCATTTGTAATACTTTCCTGTACTACACGATAGATCATATCTTCTTCATCTTGATTGAATTTCAAGACCTCTACCTGACAATCATAATTAATCTTAACATCTGATACCTGCATCGTCTCATTGATCATCTTTTCTAAAGCTTCTTGCAATCCACTATGCTCTAAGGCATCTGGTCTTAATTTATTGACCGATCTTCGAATATCTTTAATTCCTTGCCTTGCAACCTGTGATATTTTATTTAACTGTTCTTTCGTTGCATCTACAGAAAAATCGATCATCGCGATACATGCGTCAATTCCTGCAGACAGTCCAGTCATCGTATGCCCCAGTGTGTCATGAATCTCTCTGGCAATTCGATTTCGTTCCCTTGTCTCCGCCATTTTCTCTGTCATCTCTGAATAGTCCTTCAGCTGTTCATTCATTTCTTTTAAACGTATATTGGCTGTCTGAAGCTGAAGGTTTAACAATCCAATCCTTGCATTCTCTTTCATCTGATTTCTCATCAAAATGATCATGTATGCAATAAATGCGATCGCATTCAATGCAACTAGTATATTTCTTGTTCCTTGGATCATCATACTGACTTTCGCCGGGTATACACTCAAAAATTGTTGGAACGATATCATATCTATAAACATTGATATGATATCGTAGTCTGAGAATAAATATATCATTCCCATGATGACAAAGAAAATTCCCCTAGTGTGTTTATCTTTGATATCCGTTACAATATCTGCAATGACAAGAAGAATGATTCCATTATAATTTACATAAACAAATTTAATAATGATCAGACATAACAAAATCTCTGCTGCATATAAGATCACGGATACCTGTTGCCTTTTTCTTTGTTTTCTTCGAATTTCTATAATGCCTAACAATAAGAAAAAAGCAATAAATATCAACACTGTTGATGTCACTGGTTCGTTTGGGAGATACGTGATATTCTCTAAGAAATTCCTTGCTCCAAAATCACGATTGATCTTATTTAATGTTAAAATAAAAACTGCAGAAAGGAAGGATAAAATGATGAAGTTTATGACTCCCATCAGAATCTTGATATAATATAAATTTTGATTTTTTCGATCCATATCAGTCCCTCTTTACTGCCAACGGCTAATATCAGTCTGCTCTACATTCTTTTTTGTTATCATTTGAACAGAGATTACCTTTTTCTTCTTTACTTTTTTCCCTTGCAAAATCTTGTATGCTGCATTGATCGCTGTGTCTGCCATCTGTTTGGGAGATTGTGCTGCTGTTCCTGTCATCATACCTTCTTTGATCAGTTTCTTTCCTTCTGGAGATCCATCAATTCCGTATACGAGAACACCTTCTCTAGCCCCCTTACTGTCAAGAGCTGCTAAAGCTCCCATCGCTGCTGGGTCATTTAATCCCATGACGACATCAATATTCTTGTATTTTTCGATGATCTTATCTACCTTAGGAAGTGCACGTTCGATCTGTCCCTGAGTATCTGCAGATGCAAGGATCTTATAGTTTTTATTTTTCTTGATCGTATCTGTAAATCCATTGATACGATCTACCGCAGATCTTGCTGCATTATGTGTTAACAATACAATATTCGCATGATCTTTTTGCTTCATCATTTCCTTTGCACATAAAACACCTGCTTTGTAGTTATCTGACACGATCGTCATTGTGACAAGATCATTTCTATAAACCTGTGAGTCGATAACGATCACTGGAATCTTCGCTTTCTTCGCTGCCTTCAATCCAGACTCTACTTCTTTCCAGTCGACTGAATTTAAAAAGATTGCATCTACCTTTCGTTTAACCAGCTGTTTGATCTGCTCATTCTGCTTCTTCTGATCAAGTGCCGGATCCAATGTGATCATCTCATCTCCATTCTTCTCAACCTGCATGCGAATCTGGTTATTGACCACTTTATAGAATTCATTATTCATCGTCATATAAGTCGCCCCGAATAATTTTCTTCTTGTTCTATTTCCTTTCAGATAATTTGAACATGCACTGACATAGATGGCTATAAAAAAAACAAAAACCATGATTCCTGCTAAGCTTATGATCTTATTGGTTAGATTTCTTTTCGATTGTTGATTCATATTTGTTCTTTCATTCCTCTTTTTCGCATTTTCTTTCCGTAATATATAATCATTATAACGAAATTTATTTATAATTCCAACAAATTTTCACATATCCTAAAACAAGTTATGTTCTTTATTTTTACCAACAAACTTTCACTAAAATAAATAAAAGCCAGTTGAAAAACATAGGAGCTCGTCGGCACTTAATGAGCAGTGACGAGTATTCGTCGCTGTCGAATTTAGTGTCCGCTACGTGCGAATCGAGCGAAAGCGCGTTTGCAACTGACTTTTATTTATTTTAGATCCATGCCGTTGGACTTGCGTCACTTGGCATTCTTAAATCTCCTCGAGGTGATACTGCTACACTACCAACCTTAGGTCCATCTGGCAGGCAAGAACGTTTAAACTGCTGGCTGAAGAATCTCCAATAGAATTTATCCAGCCATTTCTTGATCGTTTCATCATCATATACACCATCAAATGTTAATTTTGCCATGCGGTATAATTTGGATTTTGGGAATCCGAATCTTAACATATAATATAAGAAGAAATCGTGCAGTTCATATGGTCCGACTAAGTCTTCTGTCTTCTGTGAAATGACTCCGTCAACTGGTGGAAGTAATTCTGGACTTACTGGTGTGTCTAGGACATCCATCAGTACTTCAGATAATTTCTTATTATCTGTTGTTTCAGCATAATAGAGTACAAGATAGCGTACTAATGTCTTTGGTACAGAACAGTTCACTGCATACATGGACATATGATCGCCATTATATGTTGCCCAGCCAAGCGCTAATTCTGACATGTCTCCAGTTCCGATGACCATACCATTGTACTGGTTTGCCATATCCATCAGAATCTGTGTTCTTTCTCTTGCCTGAGAGTTTTCATAAGTTACATCGTGGTTATTTTCATCATGCCCGATATCTGCAAAATGCTGGCGGACTGCTTTTTCGATTCTTACTTCTTTGAGTGTCGCTCCTAATTCTTTGATCAGGGATACGGCATTCTGGTAAGTTCTGTCTGTTGTTCCAAAACATGGCATTGTCACACAGATCAGGTTTTCTCTTGGAATGTCTAACAGATCAAAGGCTCTTGCTGTAACTAAGACTGCTAATGTGGAATCTAATCCACCTGAAATTCCTACGACTGCATGTTTGCAGTTTGTGTGTTCCAGACGTTTCTTAAGTCCCATAGACTGTAAAGATAAGATTTCATCGCATCGTTTATCTCTTTCATCTTGATTATCTGGTACAAATGGTGCTTTCGGGAATGTTCTTGTGATCTTGTTTTCTTTGACTTCTAGTGAAAATTCCTGTTCAAAATAATCCTCTGTTTGGCCTCCTGGGAAAGAAGTCATCTTTCTTCGTTCTGCTGCCAATTTCTGCACATCGATATCTGCATAGATAATCTCATTTGTAAATCGTTTTGCTTCTGCTAAAACTGAACCATTTTCACAGATGAGATGGTGTCCACTGTATACAACATCCTGTGTGGATTCTCCTTCTCCTGCATCAGCATAGATATAAGCCGCTAACAATCTTGCTGACTGATTTGATACAAGGCTTCTTCGATAAGATTCTTTTGTTGTTGTCTCTACACTTGCAGATGGATTACAGATCACCGTTGCTCCTGCCATTGCGTGATATGTGCTTGGTGGAAGTGGTACCCAGAGATCTTCACAGATTTCACATGCTACCACAAGTTCTGGAATCTCTTTGCATTTGAATAACTGATTCACGGCTACATTTACATAACCAAATTCTTCTCCAAACCAAAGATCTTCTTCTAATCCTTCTCCAGATGTAAAATGACGTAATTCATAAAATTCTGAATAGTTTGGTAAATGTGTTTTTGGCACGATTCCTAAAATACTGCCATCACTGATCACAACCGCACAGTTATATAATTTTTGTTTTATAACGATCGGACATCCTACAACAACTAACATACTCTTATTTTCAGTTGCTTTCACAATTCTTAAAAGCTGATTTTTACATTCTGTTAAAAGTGGCTGCTGCAAGAATAGATCACCACATGTATATCCACTGATCGTTAATTCAGAAAATACCAGAATACTTGCTCCATTTTTTTCTGTCTCATCGATGATCTTTAAAATTTCTTCTGTATTGTATGCAGGATCTGCCACTTTGATCTTTGGTGTTGCGGCTGCAACTTTGATAAATCCATCTTTCATTTTGTATACCTCAATTAAATATATGCAGGGGCCAGGTTTGATCACCTGACCCCTTATAAATCTCTTTGTATTATTCTTCTTCCATGTTACTTAATTTTGCTGCCTGATCTGCTGCTGTTAAGCTGTCGATCAATTCATCTAAATCACCGTTCATGATAGAATCTAATTTGTGAAGTGTCAGCTTGATTCTGTGATCTGTAACACGACCCTGTGGATAATTGTATGTTCTGATCTTTTCAGAACGGTCTCCTGTACCGATCTGGCTCTTTCTCTTTGCTGCTTCTTCATCATGTGCTTTCTGCTGTTCTAATTCATACAGACGGGAACGTAATACCTTTAACGCTTTGTCCTTATTCTTTAACTGGGATTTCTCATCCTGACAGGATACAACGATTCCTGTTGGGATATGTGTTAAACGTACCGCAGAGTCTGTTGTATTGACACACTGTCCACCATTTCCTGATGCACGGAATACATCAAATTTACAATCATTCATATCGATCTCAACTTCCACATCTTCAACTTCTGGCATGATCGCTACTGTAATTGTAGATGTATGGATTCTTCCACCGGACTCTGTTGCCGGGATTCTCTGTACACGGTGTACACCGCTCTCGTACTTGAATCTTGAGTATGCACCCTGTCCGGATACCATGAATACAAGCTCCTTGAATCCACCGATCCCACTTTCGTTAAAACTTAATGTATTTACTTTCCAACGTTTGCTTTCTGCATAACTTCTGTACATACGGGCAACGTCAGCTACGAATAATCCAGCTTCATCTCCACCAGCACCGGCACGCATCTCAACGATGATGTTCTTATCATCCATTGGATCCTTTGGAATTAAGAGAATCTTTAACTCTTCTTCTAATCTTTCCACATTTGCCTTAGATTCATTCAGTTCTTCCTTGGCAAGTTCTTTCATCTCTTCGTCAGACTCTTCTTCTAAAAGCATCAAACTATCTTCGATATTCTGTTTCTCTGCTTTGTATTCTTTGTATTTTTCCACGATCGGTGTCAGCTCATTTTGTTCTTTCATCAGATCACGGAAACGATTCTGGTTACCTGCTACATCTGGATCATTCAATTCCTGCAGTACAGTGTCCAGACGATCTACTAAACCTTCTAACTTATCAAACATCTTATTCTCCTTCTCTTGCAAATCCAAAGACCAGCCGGTCTAATCCTGCCAGGTCCTTTTTTATCTCAACACAGGCAAAATCCTGTGCTTCCATCAAATTCTTCACTGCTTCTCCCTGATCATATCCGATCTCAAATGCGAGCATTCCTTGTGGATTTAAATAGTTTTTCGCTTCTTTGATGATCTTCTTATAAAAATAAAGTCCATCTTCCTTCCCATCGAGTGCTAACATCGGTTCATAGTCTTTTACCTCCGGCATCAGCTTCCCACATTCTTCCGTTGTAATATAGGGCGGATTCGAAATGATCAGATCATAGCTTCCTGTAACATTCTCAAAAAGGTCACTTTGAATAAATTTTACCATAGGTGCGAGATTTTCGCCATTAGCTTTTGCAATTTTTAATGCTTTTTCACTAATATCCGTTCCAACACAAACTTCTGGCTTTAAAATCAATGCCAGACTGATCGCAATACAGCCTGAACCAGTGCATAAATCCAAAATTTTCAGATTCTTTAAGGTCTGCGGGACCTTAAGAAGCACTTCCTCCAATACTGTTTCTGTATCTGCTCTTGGGATCAGCACATCTGGTGTTACCTTAAATGTATATCCCATAAATTCCTGTGTTCCTAAAATATATTGCAGTGGAACATGTTCTTTCCTCTTCTGAATCAGTTCCTTATATCTTTCTTCCGCTTCTTTATCATTGATCTCATCGGTCATCCCAAACAGGTAGTCTTCCCTTGATATATGAAAACATTCGGAAAATAAATACCATGCATCACCGGATGCATTCTCAATCTGTGCTTCTTCTAATTCCTTTTGTCCATAGAGGACCCATTCTCTTCTATTCATCTTCTTTTTGTTCCCCTTTATGAAGATTTTCTAAATATTCTCTCCAATCGAAGACACCTTCCACCGATGCGATCGCAACTTCGATCATGGAGTGATCTGGTTCTTTCGTTGTCAGTCTCTGAAGTGCCAGTCCTGGTTTTGAAAATATCTGAACCAATGGGTGATCGCTGTTTCCTGCCAGCCGGATAAATTCATAGGAAACACCAGCTACCAATGGTAAAAATAATAATCTTAATACGATTCGTAACCAGATGGTATCCACTCTGATAAAGAAGAAAAATACCATACTGATGATCATAACGATAAAAATAAAACTTGTTCCACATCTTTTGTGTAATCTTGAAAAGTTATCCACATTTTCAGGAGTTAAAGGAACACCTGCTTCTAAACAGTTGATCGTTTTATGTTCTGCACCATGATACATGAAGACTCTCTTGATGTCTTCCATTCTTGAGATCAACACAATGTATCCAAGAAATATCGCTATTCGGATAATACCTTCCATAAATAAAATCACATATTCATTCCTGATCAGCTTTCCGAGTGCTTCGGATGCGATGTATGGAAGGATCATAAATAATCCGATGGAAATTGCCAGTGAAAATACCAGTACGATTCCCATGATGATCTTCTCTGCTTTCTCTCCAAGAATCTTTTCTAAGAGCTGTTCTGTCCTGCTCTCTGTTTGTTCTTCTTCGTCTTCGTAAAAAGATGCAGAATAATTCAGTGTCTTCATCCCGATTACCATAGATTCCAGGAAATTTGCCATTCCTCGAAAAACTGGTAATTGAAATAATGGATGTTTCTCTGCGAAGCTTACGCATTCTTCTACTTTCGTCTCTATCTTGCCATTGGGCTTTCGCACGGATACTGCATAACGATCCATATTCTTCATCATTACGCCTTCGATCACTGCCTGCCCGCCTATACGAACCGCCATTGTTGTCTCCTATATTTCTATGAGATTTTTCTCGTTACATAAAAAAAAGGTTGAGATTTCGATAACCTCAACCTGATTTCTTACTTTTCTACTTAACACCATATTTACGATTGAACTTATCAATACGTCCACGAGCCTGAGTAGCTTTCTGCTGTCCTGTGTAGAATGAATGACATTTTGAGCAGATTTCTACGTGGATATCTTCCTTTGTAGATCCTGTTACGAATTCGTTACCACAGTTGCATACTACTTTTGCCTGATAATAATTTGGATGGATTCCTTCACGCATGTTCTTTCACCTCTTCTAAAAAATTTGTTGGATTTTGCCAACATTTACATACTTTGACTTTCGTCATTTCTTGTTTTATAAACAGCTTTTTTATTCTATCACAATTTATTTGAAATTGCAATTACTTTTTTTATTTTCTTAATAATGATCGTTTGGTTAGTGCTACAAATTCTTTGTTGTTTTGGGTTCGTTTAAATAAATCTAACATCTGTTCCATAAATTCTTCCGAACGGTTTCCGGATAATTCTTTGTGAAGTGCTGTGACAACTTCTCTTTCATCTTTGGTAAGCAACAGCTCTTCTCTTCTTGTTCCTGATTTGGCAATATCAACCGCTGGGAAGATTCTTTTTTCTGCCAGACGACGGTTTAAGACTAATTCCATATTACCTGTTCCCTTGAATTCTTCAAAGATCACGTCGTCCATCTTGCTTCCTGTCTCTACGAGTGCTGTGGCAAGGATGGTAAGACTTCCGCCTTCTCTCATATTTCTGGCTGCACCGAAAAATTTCTTCGGCATATAGAGAGCGGCTGGATCAAGTCCACCAGTTAATGTTCTTCCGCTTGGCGGTACTGTAAGGTTGTAAGCTCTTGCAAGTCTTGTGATACTATCTAATAAAATTACGACATCTTCTTTATGTTCTACGAGACGTTTTGCACGTTCTAATACCATCTCTGACACTCTCTTGTGGTGTTCTGGCAATTCATCAAATGTGGAATAAATAACTTCAACGTTCTTTCCTTCGATAGATTCTTTAAAATCTGTGACCTCTTCTGGTCGTTCATCGATCAATAATACGATTAATTTGATATCTTTATAATTCTGACTGATACTTTGTGCCATTTGTTTTAACAGTGTTGTCTTTCCTGTCTTTGGAGGCGATACGATCATTCCTCTCTGCCCTTTTCCAACGGGTGATAGCAGGTCAACCATTCGCATTGGTATGGATGATCTCTCTGTTTCCATTCCTAATCTTTCGTTAGGGAAGATTGGTGTCAGATCTTCAAAATGCTGTCTTCTCGCTGCCATTTCTGGCTTATATCCATTGACAGATTCTACGAATAATAAGGCACTGAATTTCTCACTCTGGGTTTTGATACGGATCGCTCCTGTTAAGATGTCTCCTGTTTTTAAATTGAATTTGCGAATCTGAGCCGGAGATACATAGATATCATTCTCCCCTGGAAGATAGTTTTCACATCGGATGAAACCATACCCGTCTGGCATAACTTCCAGAATCCCATGTGCTTTTTCTCCGCTGTCCAGACTTTTTATATTCTTTGGAAATTCTTTCTGGTGATGCTTTCTTTCTTGATGCTCTGAATAAGATTGTTTTGGTTCACGTTGTATCTGCGGTTCTTCCTTTTGTTTTGATTGTTCCTGATCATAGTTTTCTAATACTTCGATCAGTTCTTTTTTCTTTAAGGTCGAAATACCCTTTATTTTTCTTTCTTTGGCAATTTCACGTAATTCAATTACCGACTTTTTTTCATATGTCATTCTATCTTGCTCCTTTTACCTGGGAAAATGGATGAATTATCCTTTAACGATCGATCCAGATTTGTGTTTTCTTTATTCTAGCATAGTTTTTCAGATATTTCCAATCATTTGTCTTCTTAATTTTTTTAAGATCCTTTTTTCTATTCTTGAAACTTGTACCTGTGAAATATGAAAGATCTTCGCAATTTCTTGTTGAGTTTTTCCTTCAAAATATCGGTAATAGATCATTTGCTGTTCTTTCTGTTCCAAATGTTTCATAGCTTCTTTTAATAGAACATGATCTACCACTTTCTCAGATTCATTTTCTCCTTTTGATAACTTATCCAGCAGAGAAATCTCACTGCCATCCTTCTGATATGCACTCTGATGAATGGATTCTACTTCATTGCTTGCCTCTAAGGATGTTACGATCTCTTCTCTTGTGATCTTCGTGATCTCACTGATTTCTTCGATCGTTGCTTCCCTTTGATACTGCTGACAAAACTTTTCTCTTGCTTTCATGATCTTGTATACATTTTCTTTTAAAGATCTGCTGACTTTGATCATACCATCATCTCTTAGGAATCTACGAATCTCTCCTGTGATCATCGGTACTGCATAAGTCGAAAATTTCACGTCATAAGACAGGTCAAACTTGTCCACGGCTTTCATAAGTCCAATACTTCCAATCTGAAACAGATCCTCAGACTCATATCCTCTGTTTGTAAATCGTCTCACAACACTCCAGATCAATCCAACATTATTAAGAATGATCTGCTCTCGTGCTGCTTCGTTTCCTTCTTTGGTAAGCCGTAACAGTTCCCTCGTCTTATCCATTCAGCTTGTCTTGATCTCCTATTTTCTTTGTCATGATCACTGTCGTTCCTTCTCCTTGTTTTGAAATAACCTCTACTTGATCCATAAATGCTTCCATAAAAGAAAATCCCATTCCAGTCCTTTCTTCTTCTGGTTTTGTTGTAAACATCGGTTCCATCGCTTTCTTGACGTCTGGAATTCCGATACCCTGATCTTTAATCTCTATTCGCAGGATTCCATTCTGATCGGAAAGATCCATACTGATCTTTCCATCTGGGTCGTGATACGCATGTACAATACAGTTTGTCACTGCTTCTGACACTGCGGTCTTGATATCATCCATTTCTTCCATATCCGGATCAAATTTCATGATATAAGCAGCCGTCACAATTCTTGCGATTCCTTCATTTTCTGAGTCACTGTTAAATTCTAAATGCAACATTTCTTATCCTCCCATTTCTCTATATTTCTTCTATCAGTTGATGCAATCCTGCCATATGAATGATCTTTCTTACTGATGCACTCATATTGCTGACTTTCACCGTTCCTCCCATCGCCTGTACCTGACGATATCTTCCTAAGATCACTCCAATCCCTGAACTATCGATAAATCCTGAATTTTTAAAATCAAACTCAATATCTTTAATCGGATATGATTTTAAAATGATATCGCATTTATGTTTTACTTTCTTCGCTAAGTGATGATCTAGATCACCATCCAGATAAATATATAAAACCCTGTTTTCTATCTTGTATTCTGTTGCCATATTCTGATCGCTCCTTCCTGCTCTTTGCTGTGATACGTTCCTTTCCAAGATCATCTTGAATTTCCTGATAGGAAATAAAAAAGAAAGAAGTTCAAACTTTCGCTTGTTCTTCTTCCTTTATCTTTTGTTTATAAACTTGTATTCTGTGTAATATTAATTATAAACTTTTGGCACTCTTTTTACCCATTGCATCAATTCGACTCTTCGCATTGATTGCCTGAGATGTTCCTGGGAACTTTTCGATGATCGTCTGATATGTCTTCTTCGCATTCTTCTGATCGGAAGCACCTTCATAAGCTTTGGCAAGATAATCATATGCATAACGGTTTGTATCGCTGACTTTGATCGCTTTCTTTAAATAAGAGATCGCTGTCTTGTAGTCTTTTGCCCAGTATGCATTCTTTCCTTTGCTGTATAATCCAGTTCCTGCACTTGGATATACCTTTGCTGTCAGATCTTTGTAGATCGCTTTCATATTCTTTGTTGTTAGTTTCTGACTGTCGATATCTAATAACGCATCTGCAGATCCTGTATAATCACGATCGCTGTATTTCTGTAAGGCACTTAACAACAGATCATAAACACCGTCTTTCTTGCTTGTTCCAATGTACTCATCTAATTCATCTTCTGCTTTCTTCTGTGCTGCCTTTGCTTCTTTAACTTTCTTCTCGCTTGCTTTCAACTGTGTGTCTTTGGCAAGGATCTGTTCTTTATAATCTTCTACCTGTGTAGAGTTCTTATGACTGAAGCTTGCACGTACTGTTGGATAGATCAAAACTGCTGCCACGATCACACCGATCACAATTCCTGTTACCATGTAAAACATCGGGCTCTTTCCAGCTTCGTTTTCCTGAATTGAAGAAATATTAAATGGATTTTTCTTTTTCTTTGGTTCTTCTGGCTGGCTCACAACTTTTTTCTTCTCTTTTTTCTTCTTGTCTTTCTTCTCTGGCTCAGTTGTCTGTGGCTCTTCTTCGACTACTTTTGTCTCAAATTCTTTGCCATATTCCACTGCTGATTCGTTGTTTGGATCGATCTTTAAGATCGTATCAAGGAATGTTCTTGCATTATCATAATTCTCTCCCTTGATGGATAATAATGCCATTAAAAGATATGCATCTACAAAATTAGGAATAGCTGCCACAACATTCTTTAACTGTAACATCGCAAGGTCATCATTCCCTTGCTTGGCGTAGTTTAATGCCTGATTGTATTTCTTGATCATCTGATTGGCTTTATATAATTCTGTCTTATTCTTCTTGATCTCTTCTAATTCTTTCCCATATATATTCTCTTCCGCTTCTTCCAAATCTGCACATGGTTGAAACTTGGCTAATTCTTCGTTAAAGTCTAACATTCTCTTCCTCCTGATTTATAAACTCTTTGGCCATGCCTGCCAGATAAAAAGATCCGACAACAAAGCATACCGTTGTTTCCTGATTCCTGTCTATCATCTTACGAAAAGCATCCTGAAATTCTGCTTCATCGATTCTTCTCTTATGAATCCCCACTGTATAAAAGGCTTCAATCTCTGGAATCGTCTTCAGAATGTTCTTCATGTATTCTTCTTCATTCTGATGAGATGCTGCAAATAAGATCCGCTTCTTCATTCCATGGTAGTTTGCCTCCACAGTCTGTACAAAGCCTTGCATTCCTTGGATATTGTGCGATACATCCACAATGATCCCTGGTGCGATCTCTTCCATCCTTCCGCTGATCCTGATCTGGCTCAGTGCTTCATAGATCTTGTCTTCATCAAGTCGTCCACAGATAAGTTCTGCTGTCTGTAATGCTGCTGCAAGATTGGACTTCTGAAATTCTCCTGCAATGTTGGTCCGCACATCTCTTTCCTTATCATACGCATTGGCATTTAAAAAATCAATATATTTTCCTGCTTTTTCTTTAAAATTAAGATTATCTTCAGAAATGTCATAAATTCGTGATTTTTTCTGCCTTGCTTCTTCAGAAAGGATTTCTTTTACCTTGGGTTCCTGTTCTATTGTCACAACTGGAATTCCTGGCTTAATGATCCCTGCTTTGTGTGTTGCGATCTCTTCCAATGTTTGTCCCAGAAATTCCATATGATCTTCGCTGATCGAAGTGATCACACTGACCTTCGGACAGATAACATTGGTAGCATCATATCTTCCACCCATTCCTGTCTCAATCATACAGATATCTGGTTGTTCTTCCTGAAAGATCACCATCGCCATCAGAAATACTGCCTCAAAAAATGATGGGCTGTTCTTTCCTTCTGTTATTCCAGTTTCAATGGCATGTCTTACCTTCACCGCAGCTGATACAAATCGTTCATCACTGATTTCTTTCGCACACAGCTTGATTCGTTCATTGATCTTCACAACATGTGGCGAGGTAAAGGAAGCTGTCTTCTTTCCATGCTGGGTAAGGAGTGCTTCTAAAAATGCACAGACGGATCCTTTCCCATTCGTCCCTGCTACATGGATCATATGCAGCTCTTTTTGAGGATTTCCCAATCGTTCTAAAAAGTATTTTATATCTTCGAGAGAAGATTTTGTGGCGAATCCTGCGATTTTGTATAAATATTTTACAGACTCTTCATAAGTCATGGTCATTTCTTCTGTTAGCATAATTCACCACTCAGTACTGCTTTCAATACCTGAAGTACCCCATCTTCTTTGTAAGATGGTGCTACAAAATTCGCTGCTTCTTTTACTTCATCTCTGGCATTCTCCACTGCAAAACTATGACTTGCACGTTTTAACATCTCGATATCATTTAAATTATCTCCAAATGCCAGTGTTTCATCTGGTGTGATTCCGTATTCTTCCTGAAAATGTCTTAAGGCACTTCCTTTGTTCGCACCTTTGTTGGCGCAATCAACCCAGCATTTTCCGGATACTACAACATTCATCTTCTTGCCCCATCGTTTGATGAACTCATCCCCAACTACATCTTCGGCGCAATTGTGATGAAAAATACTCATCTTACATACACCTTCTGGATTCCCCAAAACATCATCTACAAGATCACCTCTGTAGCCATAGTCTCCGACCAGATGCTGGTAAATCCCGATATTCTCCATATATGTCATATTATCTTTATTGATCGCAATCTCACATCCTGGGAACTGTCTTGCTTCTTCAATATAAGTTCTTACGATCTCTGGGTCGATCACATCTACATATTGATAATCTTTGGAATGAATACAAGTTCCATTTTCTGAAATAAAACTGATGTCATCAAGTACTGGCGTGAATACTTTCTCGATACTTGCTCTCTGACGGCCGCTTGCCGCTAACACGATCGTTCCCCTTCGTTTCAGTTCTTTGATCACGTCATAATATTCCGGATTCAGATCCAGTGTCCCATCTGCCACTAATGTTCCATCAATGTCTGTTGCGATTAGTTTGATCATTTGTTTTCCTTTCTTTTCTCCATCTACATGCTGTATCATTATTTCAAAAAGGCTGCCATACTTTGTACAGCAACCTTTGTTTTATTTGTCTTTTTCCAGATCGTATGGTGTCACCTGATATACATAATAATTCAGCCAGTTATAATACATAGCATTTGCATGACATCTCCATGACTTTACTGGTTTCTTCGTTGGATCATCATCTTTGTAATAATTCTTTGGTATATCTGGATTCAGTCCTCGTTTTACATCCCTTACATATTCATAATGCAGTGACATCACATCATATTCTGGATGTCCTGTGACAAATACCTGACTTCCTGTGGAATTCAAAATAATGTATGGTCCTGTCTCATCTGATTCTGCTACGATCGTTAATTCTTTATTCTTGCGGATGGCTTCTCCGTCAACTCCTGTATTTCTAGAGTGTGGCACGTAGAACTTATCATCAAATCCTCGAATAATAGGAAGTTTATTATGTAATGGATGGTGTTCATAAACACCTGAAATCTTCTTATTCAAGATATGTTTCTTGATCCCATAGTGATAATAAAGTCCTGCTTGTGCTGCCCAGCAGATATACAACGTTGATGTGACATGTGTCTTGGACCATTCCATGATCTCAACAACTTCATCCCAGTAATCAACTTCTTCAAATTCTTTTAACTCTACTGGTGCTCCTGTAATGATCAGTCCGTCAAAACGTTTGTCTTTGATCTCTGAGAAATAATTATAAAATTTCTCCATATGTGACTCTGATACATGAGTCGGAACATAAGATTCTGTCTGTAAAAATGTGATATCTAACTGTAATGGTGTATTTGATAAACTTCTCAGCAAATGAAGTTCTGTGTCTAATTTGTTTGGCATCAGATTTAAAATTGCAATCTTTAAAGGCCTGATATCCTGTGTACATGCCCTTTCTTTATCCATCACAAATACATTCTCTTCTTCTAAGGCTGCCTTCGCCGGCAGATCGTTGTCTATTCGAATTGGCATTTTATCAAATCTCCTTCTCTTTTTTTCGATTGCTTTTTAAGCTGACAGCATTTTTCCTGTCAGATATTTATTATAAAACTCTTGCATTTTTTATGCAATCTATATTTATTATCGTCCGATCAGATCAAGGAAATCTTCTTCGCTCAGTATTGGAATGTTTAATTCCATCGCTTTCTTATTCTTTGATGACTGCGACATTTTGTCATTGTTGATCAGATAGTCTGTTTTCTTTGACACTGATCCTGTGACCTTGCCTCCCATCTGCTCAATCTCTTCCTTTAGTTGTTTTCTGTTATCAAAATGATCAAGTGATCCTGTCACAACAAATGTTTTTCCTTCTAAGATCTGTTCTGTCTTACTTTCTTCTTTCTTCTCAAACTGCACATATTGTAACAGTTGTTCTAAGATCTTCTGATTATGTGGTGTATGAAAATATGATACCATAGCTTCTGCGATCATCGGTCCAATCTGATCGATCGCAATAAAATCCTCTGCATCGGCTTCTCTGATCGCATTGAAATCTTCTTTAAAATGTTTGCAGATCAATTTTGCATTGGAAAGTCCTACATTCAGAATTCCCAGACTATAAATAAAGTTTGCCAATGCAGGCTGTTTGGAATCATTGATCGCATTGATCAGATTTTGGTAGGATTTTTCCCCAAATCCTTCTAATTCCAGAATCTCTTCTTTGTGATCTTTTAAAGTGAAGAGGTCATAAATTTCATTTAATAATCCAACATCGATCATCTTCTGTAATGTTGCTTCGGATAGTCCATCAACATTCATTGCATCTCTTGATACAAAATGCGAGAATGATTTGATCTTCTTTGCACTGCAAAATTCATTGGTGCAGACTAAGGTTCTGATTCCATTTTCATCTTCGATCTTTGTCTCACCACCGCATGCAGGACAAGTATGCGGAATCTCTATATTGCCGCTCTTTGTTTTATTCTCTGCAAGCTGTGGAATGATCATATTAGCCTTGTATACAACGATCTCATCGCCGATTCCTAACTGCAGTTCTTCCATCACACTAATGTTGTGGAGACTGGCTCTGCTGACAGTCGTTCCTTCTAATTCTACTGGTTCAAAAATTGCCACTGGATTGATCAGTCCGGTTCTTGATGGGCTCCATTCAATCTCAGTTAATGTTGTCTCCGCTGTCTCATCTGCCCATTTAAATGCGATGGAATCTCTTGGGAATTTGGCTGTTCTTCCAAGACTTTTTCCATATGCAAGATCATCATAGACTAATACCAGTCCATCTGATGGCAGATCAAATTGTTCGATCTTCTTTGAGAATTTCTCAATCTCACCTCGGATCGTATCTTCTGTGACTCTGATATGTTCTACCACATCAAATCCAAGGCTTGCTGCCCAGTCTAATTTCTTCTCGAAGGAATTATCAAAATCCATGCCTTCAACATCACTGACACTGAACGCATAGAAATGAACGTGGCGTTTGGCTGTAATCTCATTGTTTAACTGTCTGACGGAACCACTGCATAAGTTTCTTGGGTTCTTATACTGACTGTCAACATCTTCGATTTCTTCGTTCATCTTATAAAAATCTGAATATGGTATGATTGCTTCTCCACGAATGACCAATGTTCCCTGATATGCAATGTGTCTTGGAACATTTTCAAAAACCCTTGCGTTGTTTGTTACAACTTCTCCAACTTCCCCATTTCCACGGGTCACGGCTTTGAGGAGTTCTCCATGTTCATAGGTCAGAACGATCGTTAAACCATCGAGTTTCCATGACAGGATTCCTTCCTGGCCGTTCAGCCATGTTGCCAACTGATCTGGCTCCTTTGTCTTGTCTAATGATAACATCGGAGATGGATGTGCTTCCTTTTCCAATGCTGTCATCAATTCATACCCTACATGGATCGTTGGACTGTTTGATAAAACAGTGTTCGTCTTTTTCTCTAGTTCTAAAAGTTCATCATACATCTTATCGTATTCGAGGTTGCTCATAACTTCTTTATTCTGCTGGTAATAAGCTTTCCCTGCTTCATTTAGTGTATGAATGAGTTCTTTCATTCTGTCTAAATCATTCACTTTTTAGCTCCTTCTTTAACTCTCGTAATTCATCCGGAGTTAATTTTCGATATCTTCCTTCTTTCAGATCGCCGAGTTTAATGTTCATAACACGGACTCTCTTAAGTTTTGTCACACGGTATCCAAAGTGTTCACACATTCTTCGGATCTGCCGATTTAATCCCTGTGTCAAGATGATCCTGAACTCGTTTGGTCCTTCTTTTATAACTTTGCATCTTCTTGTTACTGCATTAATCTCATCTAATGGTACTGGATTCCTCATATCATGAATGAATTCATTCGTAATTCGTTTATTCACTGTTACTTCGTATTCTTTTTCATGATAATTTCTTGCTTTCATGATCTGATTGGCTGCTTCACCATCATTAGTAAGCAGGATCAATCCTTGAGAATCCTTATCTAATCGTCCTACAGGATAGATCCTTGTTGGATAGTTAATATAGTCGATAATATTATCTTTCTCTTCTTTGCTTGCTGTGCATACGATTCCTCTTGGCTTATGAAAAGCCAGAAAGATCAGATCTTCCTGAATCTTTACCGGCTTTCCATCAAATGTCACGCTCTGCCCCGGAAGTACTTTGGTTCCGCTTACTGCAACTTCTCCATCGACTTCGACTCTGCCTTCCTCGACATAAGTATCCGCCTGTCTTCTGGAGCAGATTCCTGCCTGACTTAAATATTTATTTATACGCACTGCATCTTCTGTTTTACGTTTTGTCTCTTGCATTGTTACCTTTCCCACTTGTCACAAAGGGCGATGATCTGGTCAGCAAATTTGCCCAGATCTTTGTTCGTTCCACCCTCATTGTGCTCAATTACAGATTTCAAACGCTCGCTGGCTGTAAGAAGTCTGATATAAGCACTGCTCTGTTTTGGTTTCTTCTGGATGCGTTCTCTTGATCCCCATTCAGTCCATTCGCCTGTAATAAGGTCAAACACATCTCCGCTGTATGGTGCTCTGGCTTTGAATTTGTATTCATCTTTTAAGCATGATGTAAATGCTTCACAGACCGCATCTTCTCCATGAACTACAAATACTTCTTCCGGTTTCTTCTCGAAACTATTGACCCATTTTAATAACCCGTTCTTGTCTGCATGTCCGCTTAAACCTTCTAATTGTACGATATCTGCTGCCACTTTGATCACCTCACCAAACAGTTTTACTTCTTTGGCTCCTTCGATCAGTGATCTTCCCAGAGTTCCATATGCCTGATATCCTACAAATATGATCGTATTCTCTGATCTCCACAGGTTATGTTTTAAATGGTGTCTGATTCGTCCAGCTTCACACATTCCGGATGCTGAAATGATCACCATCGGTTCTGTTTCAAAGTTGATCTCCTTTGATTCTTCTGTCGTAATGGATAAATGAAGATTGGAAAATGTGATCGGATTAATTCCTTGTTTCACTAATTCCATAGCTTCCTCATCATATGTTTCATCAATATTCATATTAAAGATCTTCGTTGCTTCCACTGCCAATGGGCTGTCTACAACAACTTTGAAATCTCCATGATTCTTGATCCTATCTTCAGCCTTGATCTGACGGATATAATATAACAGCTCCTGTGTTCTTCCAACTGCAAATGATGGAATCACGACATTCCCGCCTCGATCAAAGGTCCTCTGGATCACATCGGTCAATTCTGTCACATAATCCTGATGTTTTCCATGATAACGGTCACCATACGTAGATTCCATAATAACATAATCTGCTTCTCTCGTATAGCTCGGATCTTTGATCAATGGCTGGTTAAAGTTTCCGATATCTCCAGAGAATACCAGTTTCTTTTCCACATCTACTTCCCTTAACCATACTTCAATGCTGGAAGATCCTAACAGATGTCCGATATCTGTAAATTTGATCGTAATGCCGTCAGCAACTTCAATCTGTCTGCCATATGGGCATGGCACGAAATACTGCATGACATTGATCGCATCATCCATCGTATAGATCGGTACAACTTCTGGTTTTCCAGATCGCCTTGCTTTCCTGTTCTTCCATTCTGCTTCAAATTCCTGAATGTGTGCACTGTCTTGCAACATGATCTCACATAGATCGGTTGTTGCTCTTGTCGCATAAATCTTTCCTCTGAATCCTTTTGCATACAACAGCGGGATCAGCCCTGAATGATCGATATGTGCATGTGTCAGCAGGATAAAATCAAGATTCCCTGCATTCACTGGAAGATCAACATTCTCGTATACATTTAACCCTTGTTCCATTCCATAGTCAACAATAAATCTTTTGCCGCAAGCTTCCACATAATGGCAACTTCCGGTCACTTCATGATCCGCTCCGATAAACATTAACTTCATGGCTTATACCTCCTCTGAAATATAGATTGGGCCAGCCGGCACGATATCTTTTAGATACTCATGCTCTTTTAATATCTGTCCTGCATCGTAGTCAAAAAACACCTGTGTCAGCTCGTCGATTGAAATTTCATCTTCCCATCCCTGTGCATCCGTTGTGTGTATGTCTAATGTCTCATCTTGTGGTATGTCTGCACGTTGAATGGATATCTTATGATTCAGACATTGAAACTGGAATACTCCATTCTGATCCTTGATATATGGATCTTTCACCAATATCCTGAATGTAAAATCGTTCTTTCCTTGCAAGATATCTCCCCAAGCAGCAAGGTTCGTGATCCTTGCCATGATCTTTGGTACTTTTTTGCTTTGTATAAAATCCTTTCCTGTTGAATTTCCCTTGAATAAATTTCCTTCTGTGATATAAATCTTCTTACCTTTGTGTCGTTGTTTGATCTGGTTAATCATATGTTCTGGCTCTAAAGAATACGCCCATCGGATATATACTTCATCTTCTTCAAAACTTTCTGCAAATACGCCTTGTAACAGATCGTCTTCATAATAAGCTAAGAGGCTTCCATCTCCACTCTGGCTTTCTTTTTCCAGTCGTCTCAGGTATGGTTCATCCGGAACTGTATATATCTTGTATTGTTCCATAAACCGCTCTAAAAAATTCTGGATCGTCTGATAATCTTCTGCCATTATATGAACGATCTTATGATTTCTATCCGTTGTATCATCTGTATATAAAATGTTATGATCATCGATCATTGTTTCTTCCCAGTCCATCACAAATCGAAACTGAAATGGTTCATAATATGCTTTATTCGCAGGCATCAGATACGTAAATGGCTGTTGCTGCTCATGCATATCATTGAAACACTTCTTAAGCATCTCTGCCATGATGCCTCTTCTTCTATATTCCTTCCACACCGCAACTGCTACAATATAATTTAATGTATATGTCTTCTTTCCTGCTCTTATGTGATATGGATTTAAATGGATCATTCCTAAGATCTTGTTGTCTTCTTCTGCCAGTATCACTTGATTCGTTGCATATATCTCTTCAAAATAATATTGTGCAAACGGCTCTGGATCTTCAAAAATCTCCTGATACATGTCATATACTGGCTGTTTGTCTTTGTTTTTCTGATAAACGATCTCCATGCTATTTCCTTTATTCTTATTTTGTTTCATTCAGCAGACACACTGCCTGTGCACTGATCCCGAGTCCCTCTCCTGTGAATCCTAAATGTTCTTCTGTCGTTGCTTTGACATTCACCTGATCTGGATCTACTTTGAGGGTCTTACTGATATTTTCTTTCATTGTTGGAATATAATTTAATAACTTTGGTCTCTGTGCAATGACTGTCGCATCCACATTCCCAATCTCGTATCCTTTTTCCTCGATCAATCTTACAACTTCTGCTAACAACTTCATGCTGTCTGCATTATGATATGCAGGATCTGTGTCTGGAAAATGCTTTCCGATATCTCCTAATGCTGCTGCCCCAAGGATCGCATCCGTGATCGCATGCAGCAGAACATCAGCATCTGAGTGTCCTAATAATCCTTTCTCATATGGTATATTTACTCCGCCTAAGATCAAGTCTCTTCCTTCTACTAACTGATGGACATCATATCCCATTCCTACACGCATATTCTTGCTCTCCTTTTTTGTTTTTATTATAACATGATTCCACTCTTTTATCATGATTTTTAGCAGAAAAAAAGACATATTCATATCGAATATGTCTTCCGAAAGTAGCGATGAGCAGATTCGAACTGCTGACACTACGGGTATGAACCGTATGCTCTAGCCAACTGAGCTACATCGCCATATGTTATGAAATTCATCCATGTAGTTCATGGATAGTGGGACCAATAGGACTCGAACCTATGACCCTCTGCTTGTAAGGCAGATGCTCTCCCAGCTGAGCTATGATCCCTTGTGTCTCTCAAGCTCTCTTGCCTGACGACAAAATATAATATACTCTTATTTTCGATGAATGTCAACACTTTTTTTAATTTTTTTTTGATATTTTTATTTTATAGATAGAAACCACGTAAAAAATGGCTTATTTACGTGGTTTCTTCATAATTTATTTTTTTATATTTTTTCGGATTTCATCGAAATTTTCTATGCAATAAAAATAATCCTCCTAAAATCAGAATGATTCCTCCTATGAATGAAAGCTCATCTGTCCGTCCACCTGTCTTTGGAAGATCCAATATAGAATCATTCGTAACATTGTACGTCAGATGATAGAAGAAATAATCATTTCCCTGTTTGATTGCTTTACTTGTATCCACATTCTGTTTATCCACCTCTGCCTGTGACATCGTCATTGGCAGTGTAACGATGATTGGTTCTTTTAACAGATTCTTTCCAACCGCTGTCTTTGTCTCTGTGATCGTATAAGTATCAGGAAGCAGTCCATCAAAAGTGACTTCTCCAGCAGAATCTGTTTTGACCTTCGCTACTTCTGCTCCATCAGATGATGTGATCACAAATTCGATATCTCTTAATGATTTTCCCTTAGAATCTTTCTTGATAAGTTTTACAGATCCTTGGATCATCTGATTCATAAACTTCGCTCCACCTGTCAATTGTGCTTTAGCTGTCGTTCCAGTTGGTCCAATATCGAACGTCACAGTTTCTTTCTCCTGATCGATCGTTGCATTGCTACTGTTGCTCGTAATATTGAGTAATTTGAAATACTTGATCATACCTCCTTCATTACACGTATAAGTGCCATATTCCAGATCATCAAACGTCACAGACAGTTCGATCAGATCTCCCGGATGATCTTTCATCTGTTTTTCAACCTCTGCCTTTGTGAATTTGACTTTCTTCTCATAACTGTGTTTCTTTCCATAGACATCGGTTCCAGTCAGTGTAAATATAAAAGTCGGATCCCCAACATCCATATTCAGATTACCTGGGTCCAATGCTTTTGTGATCGTAATGCTTCCTTTCGGCCCTGTACGGTCATGTGTGTTTGTGATCACTGTAAGATCCTGATCATTTTCATCCGTATCATAGGTTGGTCTGTATCCGATCTCAGATTCTCCCGTGATCAATCCTTCTTCGACTTCTTTCCATGTATAATTGACTTTTTTACCATTGACTTTCACAGGAAGTACCTTACTGGACGCTTTCCAGTTATTCTTCGCACTGAGCATCAATGTTTCTTCCACTTTACCATCAGCCAACAGATTAACTAAGACAGACTTTGGGCGTATGCCATCTTTATTCCCATGATCATTCCATACCTTTTTAACCTTTTTCTTCGTCGTATCTGGTGTATGCGTATTCGTGATCATGATATTCTTCGTTGTTGTACCATCATCATCTATTGTCTCATTTGTCTCGTAAGTATCGACATATCCTGTTTTTGCATTACCTGTCAGCTTATCATAGACTTCTTCTTTCACTTCATACTCAAATGGTTCGCCAGCTTTGTCATACTTATCGAGGCAATGATACGTTACATCATCTGACCAGTTATTTGTTTCGTCTAATGTAATAGCATTCTTGTATTTCTCACCATTTCTATATAATTGAGCTTTGATCGATATCGGCCTCAGATCATCTCCATTGTCACCATCTTCCCAAACCTTTTGTACATTGATATCGACATATTCTGGATTTTCATGGAAGTTCGTAAACGAAATTACATACATCGCATCATTCCAGTGTGTACTCGTCAAAGTATAACCTTCGGGAACATCTTCACGAAACTCCCACTTTTCACGATCATCCTTCTTGATATCCGTAAACATTGTCCAGTTATTATCTTTTGTCAGTGTATACACCTTTACTTCTTTTGTTGTCTTATGTGTTGCCTTGATCGTAACAACATCTGGACGGATCTTTGCTGCATTGTCATGATCATCCCATATCTTCTTCAATGCAATATAATCCAGTTTCTGGTTGACTAAAGTATCTGAATCATGCACATATGTTGTTGTATCATTATCCGTATTATTCTCGGCTTTTACATCATGAATAAGATTTTCTTTCGTATCATTGATCACTTTACCCTTAAATGTTAATGTCTTGTCCGATTTCTCATATCCATCTGGTGCGTAGATTTCTTCTACCTCATACATATCACTGTCTGTTCCATCCTTTGCATAGATATCGGTCGGCAATCCAATAAATTCCAGATATTCAAACTGATCATCCTGTGATGTAGTGGTGGCGATCGTATCACCCTTCTTAAAGATATTTTCTCCTTTGCTATTAACGATATCTGTTTTCGCTTTTAAGGCAAATATGGCTCCCGCCAGCTTGTTTCCGTCTTGATCGGTCTTGATCAGATGGATGCCGTATTTTTGCAGAGTATCATTAGATTTGACATGAATACTTGCTTTCTTTGCAACCTTTAAGGCAATATCTTCCTCTTCTGGATCCAGAACCTCTACCGTAGTCTTGATTGTTTTCTCTGGCAGATCTTTATACGATCCTTGGTTGTTAAAACTGATATTGATCTCGTATTTTCCTGATTTTTCTGCATATGTCGGTGTAAATGCCACATCTTTATCCGTCACTTCCACATCTTCTGCTCCATCGTCATCATAAAGGATTCTCCAGCTAAAGTCCTCTGCCTTGAATTTATCACCTTTTAAGAACCTGTTCTTTGGCATGGCAACGATCTTTAACGGATGTTCCTCGATAAACTTATCTTCTTCGATCTTTAATATCTGATCCATGACATATGTTGTCTTAAGAACTGGATTTCCATAGAACATCTGGCTGACATCTTCTACATTGGAGGTGTTGAAAGATGAAAGATCGAGTGTTTTGATGGAATCCATGGCATAAAACATCTGACTCATATCCACGACTGCGGATGTATCAATATTTTTAAAATTGATCTCTGTTAGATTCCTGCAATTTTTAAACATTTTAGATGATATTGCATTCATGTAGATGACCTGTCCGGCTCTTTGACTTGAGATATAACAATCTCCATCATCGTTCCAAAGCACAATACTGCCATCTTTATTCTGAGAAACATCCGTTGTCACAGCTCCTTCTGGTGCACTCTTCCACGTGAAAGTCACAGATTCCGCATCCTTGATCTTCTGGTTCAATTTTTCGCCTTTTTCCAACACATAAATACCTGTACTTACATTATTGTCTTCATTTCCAAACGGATCTTCCTTGTCTGGTACTTTATCATCATCACGAATATCATTGATACTTCCTGCAGTTGTATCCCATGTCAGTTCTACTTCATGTTTTTCCTGATCTTTGATATAGCCTGTCGGAGACTTGATCTCTTTTATGTAATACTTTCCTAAATAGAAGTTAGTTGTTTCTTTTCCATCCATATCCTTTCTTGTAAAATGGATCTCCTTCTCTTTTGTCGTTGTCTTTTGATCGATCAGTTCATCCTTCTTCCAGACGAGCGTTCCGTCATCTTTCTTGATATTCTCATCCGCATACAGCCCATAGACTGCTCCTGCGATCTGATCGTTGTCATAGATAAAACTCTGAGAATCCTTGTCATAATCTGTTAAGATATCTCCCGTCTTACTGAACGTAATTTCTCCATAGACTGGCGTATCCATCTGTTCAAACCTGCAGCTTCCATTTCCAGCATTATCGTACGTGATCTTGATGCTTGTGGATTCCCCGCTTAACTCAAAAGATTTTTCTTCTGCGTCATCCATGTTGTAGCCTGCTGGCGCAGCAGTTTCCTTGATCGTATATTTTCCATATGGAAGATAGCACTCTGCAGTTCCATCTCCACTCGTTCCTGTAGTCAAAGTTGCCACAATATCCTGATCTTCATCATAGATTTCATAGACTGCATCATTTAACAGCTTCTTTGTCTCTGATGAACGTTTGACTAGTTCGATCCTGATCTTATTTTCATCATCTTTATACGGACCAAACGTGACTGTCTTATGGACATCAGACTTGATCAAGACCACATCTTCATCTTCCATCATTTCATGCTTTGGATCACCCTTGATCTGATGCAATGTATAAACACCGATTGCTAACGAGATTGAAGTTGCTTCTCCTTTTTCATCAGTTATCAGAGTATCAACCACTTCTCCATGCGGATCAATGATCTGAAATTCTGCCCCAGATTCCGGTACATACTTATCTTTATTTACGGACATTTGCTTTTTGATCGAAATCTTTGCGGATTTTGTATAATCGTCTTTTAAAACGAATTCATACACTTTAACTTCATCCTCGATCGATGCTTTCATTTCTGTGGAATACTGCGGTAGCGCAAGGTCATAGCCTTCGACACCTCTGGTCTGCACGACTATAAACCCTGTCTTCTTTACGAAATCTTTTAGGAGAATCGCTGCCTTTCCTTCGGAATCTGTGACTAATGTTCCAAGAATCGCATCTCTATTATCTTTTTTCAGTTTTTCAATGTAATGAAGCCTGTCCTGTGACGTTGCCAATGTCTGATCCTTGAAATCTTTCACCATAGATTCATCCAGTACAACAAACTCAGCCCCTGGTTCTGGTTTAGACTTTCCATTCTTGACCATCGTTTTTCTGACCCGGATCTTATCTCCATTATAATAATTATCCAGCTCAAATTTTTTAAATTTCTTATCGCCATCTTTGATCGTTACATCAAAATCATCAGCAATCTTATAATTATCACTTCCTTTTGTCTGATGAACCGTGTAGATGCCAGGATCTAACTTTCCAGATTGAGCTGCACCATTTTCATCCGTGATCAATGTTTCTATGACTTTCTTTGTCGACTGATCGATGATCTGGAATTCTGCATTATATTCTTCTTTTTTTGTATAAGTTCCAGTTTCCTTATCACTGATCCTTGTAACCTTTGTCAACATGATCCCTGCATGCTGCTTTGAATCGTTTGATTCAACCTTATAGATCATTTTAGATCCATCAATGCTTACCCATTTGTCCGGTACCATATCATATCCATCGGTCGTTTTCGTCTGATGAATACGGTAAGCTCCATAAGGAAGTAAATCTGTTTCTGCGATCCCTTTGTCATTCGTTGTGATCGTCTGTTTTAAGTTATTCTTGGAATCATAAACCTCAAAAACTGCCTGTGCTTCTGGAACATTTTCCTCGCCAAACGTCTTTACAACTTGTATTATTCCTTCATATTGCTGTTCCTTCAGATACTGGGATGTATTTTTATTGACCGTGACTGATATATCATTACTAGATAACTTATATCCCAACGGAGCATACTTCTCATGTAAACGGTAATATCCCGGATACAGATCTGTCACTTTTGCATAACCATCCGCATCAGTTACCATCTGTGTCACAAGTGTTCCTGCTTTATAGACAACACTCTTGTTATCGGAGCCTGTGATATCATGGTCAGCATATAGCTCATAGACAGCATTCTGCAAGTTTGCTTCAACTCCTAGATCCCCTCGTTTATTCTTTACAGTTCCCTGTTTAAAGATCTCCAGATCACTCTTTTGAAATTCATTGGTATAGTTAAATGTGAATGATCTGACTCCACCCTGTTCCACTTTGCTCTGATCTGTCTGATCTGGGATCAGGTGTCCGAATGGGGATTTTGTTTCCCTGACCATCCAAGTGTGGACCGAGGCACTCTTTAAGGCTGAAATCTTCTGCTCTGCAAGTTTTTGTGCTTCCTGCATTGCCACAGCATATGCTTTTGCCGAAGAATCGTACCAGCCATTATCTGTCGCTTCTTTTTGCTGACTTTTTGAAAGATCGTTCCAATTCTTTACATAAGTCTTTTTCGTTGATGTCACACTATAACTTACCGTTCTTTGAACAGTATAAGAAGCTTCTCCATTGTCATCGGTTGTTACACTTCCTTGATAATTCCCATCCATATAGATCTGAAATACTGCTCCAGAAAGCCCTGCTCTTGTTTCCGCATCTTTCTTTTTGATCTTGATCCTTACATTATCTGGGCTGGTTCCTGACTTTGTTGCACTCGTTTTCGCTTTTTCAATATCTGGAGGTGTATGACGAAATCCGAACAAAACCTGATGGGAATCCAGTTTCTTCTTTTTCACACATTTCTTCACTGTATAATAATAGATCGTTCCTTCTGGATCCTGATCACTGATCATTTTACAGAACTTTTTTGCATCTTTCTGCGAATAACCCCTGTCCACATTTTTTCCTGCCTGATAAACGGTATTTTGCTTATTCGCTCCATGTCCACATGCCCAGATGTATGCCTGACACAATGACAGATCTTTTGTATTCTTGCCGCTTGACCTGAAATACCAGTTTAATGCTTTTGCAATTCCCTTTTTTTCATAAGTTGCTGCATTGATCGTCTTGTATTTTAAGGTATCTCCAGAACACATGGTCTTTCCAGAGTTTAAGCAAAACACTCTGTGTCCGTCAGCTGTCATACTCCACAGACCTTCTGATGCAGGACGATCGATCTCTGAGATCTTATTACTTGATAATGCCTGGCTCATCACCAGTTTGGCTTCTCCTGTGAAAGCCTTGACGTCTCTATTCTTCAGGAACAGTGATTCTCCTGAACCACTCAGATACATTGTCATGATCATCAGGAGGGTAAGAATACTTACCGATATCTTTTTACAGATCGTCTTCATTTGTTTCAAACTTTCTTCCTCCTTTTTTACTTGTAACGGTTTGTGAAATATCCTGGCTGTCCTTCCTTGTCGATCCTTCCATACTCAGAATCTACGTGGTCTCTCGAAAATCCAGTTCCATTCTGCCCTTCCAGTTCGATCGAGCCATTAAACATGCCGTCATCATGAATAATGTTGTGTGTGTCGAATGATCCATCTGTTTTCTTCCAGACAGCATACAATTCACAAGTCTGTCCAGCATCGCAGAGAGTATTGACCGCCTGTCTGTCGGTATATTTTGCTTTGATCACATTCGGATCTTCACTCCATCCAAGGAAGGTATATCCCGGCCGTTCAAATGTATTTGCTGGCAGGATATCATCCTGTCCATATTTTAATTCCACAGTCTTTTTGCTGCCTGATGCACCATTTCCATCAAATGTTACTTCATAAGAGTTCTTGGACCAGACAGCATAAAGTGTCATACCCTCCGTGTTACTCCATGTGATCGTCTCTCCTGGAGAATACCGTGCTCTCACCGCATGTTTATCTGTATTCCATCCAACAAAGGCATAGCCTTTTTTCGTGTATCCATTCTCAGCAAAGCTGTAATTTTGATCGTACGTGGCTGTCCCATCATTCACATATCCAGAATCTTCTCCATTTCCATCATAGTTTACAGTGTATGTATTCGCTGTCCACTGGGCTGTCTCTGTATAATTACCACATACCAGCCAGCCTGTATTAGACATCCATTTTGTTCCTTCATCCAGCCATCCTTCCAAGGTATAACCTCTTCTTGATACCGTTGGAAACGAAAAATAATCTCCATCCGTAAAATTCCATGTTACATCTGCACCATCTCCACCATTTCCGTTGTAATAAATGCTGCGGCTTGGCTTTTCCAGATTCAGATTTATAGAACACCAGTCATAAGTTTTCCATCCATCTCTGTCAGCAGAGGCCACTCCAACCAATCCAGTACTGACATGGATATTTACTGATTTCCAATGTTCTTGAGTATCATGATAGGAATTTTCCCAAAATCCATCATTCCCTCCGCAATAAAGCGTTATATCCTTGCTTGGATCTGAAAATGTTGGTTTATCCACCGTTACCCATTCCCAAGAACGATGCTGTTCATGGGCTGGTAACAGATACCAGACTTTGATCGTTAAAAGCGTATAGTTGTTATTACTGTTCTTCTCTGAATATATCGTCTGTTTATTCACTGTAAGCTTATAATCTCCGCCTCCACCGGAATACGTCGTTACCGTATATGGATGTCTGGAATTATTAAATGTCCCACCGCTGACATTTTTATTTTTTTCATATTCATCACTATGAATATACATTGTCAGACTATCGCTTTTCCCATTTGGTCCATTGATGTTCACTGTTAAATGTCCATCTTTAAAATGTTTGTTTCCTCCTGTATTATATGATTGATAAGCATGTGCCTTCTTCATCTGATACCATGCCAGAACGGAAACAAATGAAACCATGACCACTAATACCACTATGATCTTTCGTTTTCTTTCCAGGATCTTTTTTGCATTCTTCATCACATCCTCCTCTCCATCTATTTTTATCTATCTTCCTTTTGTTTCCTGATCCTCTGTCCATGATTCCTCATACAGTACACCACATACCGGTATCTTCCATGTCCTCGGTACGGATGACAGGTTAAAAGTGTGACCATATCTTTCCCTTTTTGAATCAGAATCTTGTCCATATCATATGGATCGATCACTTTAATCTTTGTAACCCGGTAATCCAGTCTTTCCCATGGATTTCTAATGATCACCTGATCGCCTGTTTTTAACTGTTCGATATCCCGAAAATACGGAATTCCCCGATATCCCCGATGTGCAGCGATCACGCAGTTGCTGTCTTTTTGTCCTACTGGCAGGGATGTCTGTCCCATGATCGCTGCTCCTTTTCTCATATTTTCCATCGTCGCTCCCAGATATAATGGAAGTTTCTGTTTCATCTTCGGTATCTTAATGTAACCGAAGGTATTCTTTTCGTTTCTTAAGACAATCGGTGCACTGCGGTAACTGAATACATCCTTTAGTCCTGCTTGTTTTTCTTTGAATATCTTCCTGTTATAGCGGACTGCTTTTTGATACAGTAGATCATCCTGTTTTCTTTTACTTCTCCTCTGCGTCAGTTCTTTCACTGTCTGATCGGACTGTTTTTGTTTCAGATATGATATGATCTCCGGATAAAGCAATAAGGTGATCCCTATCACCAGAAAAAAGATTCCAACAATATTTATGATCTTTTGTTTCACCCATATCTCCTTTCTCCGCTTTTTCTTTTCATCTTTTCATATACTTTTCTGGCTGCGATCAATACACAAATGATCAATAGTCCTGCAAAGATGGCCCGTTTGTAAACTTCCATCCATTGCGAATGATGATTTCTTGCTCTTATCTCTTCCTCTTTTGCATGATAAGCTGTGCGAACTCCTCGTACTAATAAACGCTTGTCATTAACTCCATAGGGTGTGCAAGTAACCAATGTTACATGATCTTTTCCTTCCATAATCTGAAGTTCCTTTGTATCTTGTGGTTCCACGACTGTGATCTGATCCACACGGTAAGCAAGCTTTTTATCCAATACATGTATAAAAAAGAAATCTCCCTTTTTCATCTCTGTCAGATCTGTAAAGATTTTTGCAGAACTAAGCCCAGTATGTCCAGTCAACACCGCATGGGTATCTTTTCCTCCAATCGGAAAGGAAGATGTAGCCAGATGTCCGATCCCATGTTCCAAAACTGTCCCACTTGTCCCATGATAGATCGGCAGATTAATTGAAATGCAAGGAATCTTTAAATATCCCATGATCGATGATCCATCAATATTTAATATTCTGTTATAATGAACCGTCTCTCCATCTAAGCGTTTTTCCTTAAACGGATCAGTCAACTGTATTGAAGATCGCAGCAATTCCCCATTATACTGTTTCGCTTCATCCATTACTTTTTTTATGATTGCCTGATCCATTCCGTCTGCCTTTTCCTGATAACTTTCCACTGTCGAACCTGCACTCTTTTCAAACAGATAGTTGCTTACAAATGGATAAGACAGCAGAAAAAAGCCGGCCAGAATAACCAGAATCGGTATGATCTTTTGTTTCATTTTATCTTTGTGATCGTCTTCTGTTTTTGTTCAAGATCAAGATCCCACATCCAGCAACAACAACCCCTGCAATGATCAGAAGATAGTTTCCTGCCCCACCTGTCATTGGCAGCATGAACTGCTTCTGATTTGTGATCTGCATATTGATATATGCATTTCCAGAATCATCGTGTTTTGTCATCGTTGCCTTTGTCTCATCCACAGTCGCACTCGCTGCTGTAGTCTGAACCGTCACATCATTCTTTAATACCGCACCATTAGGAACTCCATCATTTGCTGTGGAATCTGCATCAGACTTACTCTGGATCCCTGTGATGTTTGCTTCGGTTGGTGTGATATCTGCTTTTGTCTCTTTGACCTTAACGATCACTTCTTTCTTTAACAGGGAGTATCCTGCATCAGAGTGTGTTTCTGTAAATCCATATTCATCTCCTTCGATCCCATTGATCACAAGTTTTCCATCAGAAGACGGACTAAACTGAGTCGCATCAGCTTCTTTTGCAGACTTTCCTGTTACCTGATAAACACCTGCTCTATCTGCTCTTGCTACCAGATAGTAATTATCTGTCTTATTTTTTACAACGAATTTAACCTTTGTTGCATCTCCCTTGCTGTCAGAAAATTTCTTTGTCAGATCATATCCGTAAGAGTATACGATACATTTGTCTTTTAAAATATCATAATAATTCGTATTTGTTCTCTTCCACGTAAGGGATACATCGTTTGGATTTCCTTTATCACCAAGAATAACGCTGTCATCTGTGTTCACCTTAGCTGTATAGTATATAACGATATATTTATCAGAATATTTCTTATTCAACTCCTTAAGTCCTGCTTTTGTCATCTCGATCTTCATTGCAGGATCGTTTCCAGATTTTCCGTATGTTGCTGCAAACTTTGGATCCGTGTCGGAACTCTTCCATACAGCCAATGCACCACTCTTCTCAACATTGTTCACATTTGTTCTGTCCGCTGCATCCTTAGTTTCATAGATTGCGATCACGGCATCTTTCCCATATGTCATTCCATTTGCCATTGTATCGTTAAATGTATAAGTTGACAGGTAGGTTGTTGATGATGTGATATGTGGCAATTTTGAAATAAACTGATAATCCAGTCTTTCTGCTTTAGATGCTGTCACGGTACTCTGATATTTGTATTCATTTCTTGCAGAAGTAAAATCTGCCAGTCTGTCTGTATTGGCAGTTGTTACATTGTCCTGATCTGGATTATTGCGTACTCTTTTGTCAAGTGTTGGATTTCCAGTTTCATTCTTTGGATAACAGATCACATCATAGAACCAGTCATCTCCCTTAGAATCCGTGGATGGCAACTGTACAAACCATGGATTTGTTGTGTAAGTTACATTTTCTGGTGCCTTTGTCTCAACGATCAGGTAAAGACCCAGTGGCAATTTGTCTTTACTTGTCACACCATTAGCATTAGTCTCATCCATGGCTGTCCCATTCTTTCCCATGTAATCTTCTAATTTATCTTTCGTTACCGTATTATCTTCTAATGCCTTTGCAAGTTTCTCATTGATCTGCTGGCTTGTAAAATATGTCTTACTTCCTTCTGTTTTAGCTGCATCAGAAGATGTCAAACCCAAAATCTGCTGTATTGTGGTTGGAAGTTCATAGATCATCTGGATCTTTCCATTCTCACTCTGCTGTTCAACATCTCCAACTCGCAGGTAACTAAATTCCACACCTTTGATCGCATATTTTTCCAAGGCTGCTTCCGCAGCAGCGTCCTGTTTTCCTGTTGGTGTAAACTGACTGGTATTAACACCGGCCTGTTTTGCTGATGTCATGTCATATTTGTGGATCGTTATGGATCCAGTTTTACTTGTATCGACCACATCTGTTGATGCCGCTTTGATATTAACGATAGGTGCAAGCATCATTGCTGCAGATAATACAGCAATCGTTATTTTTCTGATTATATTTTGAATCTTCATTTTTCTTTTCTCCTATTTTTTAGAATAGAAAAAGCACAGAAATCATTGATCATACTCAATGATTCTGTGCTTTTCTTTATGTAATATATACTATTTTATTTATCTGTTAAATTAGTTTTGTCAGGTGCGATCATGATCGTATTCCAAAAAGAATCTTTGACTGCCTCTGCCTGAATCTCATCTACTACTGTGTCAAGGTCGACATCACTTGTTAGCTTCTTGCTCGCATCCATTACGGAAACTTTATCGTTGATTCCTAAGGATGTGATCGTAACAAACTGTTCTTCACTAACTAGTGTTCCTTTCTTTAGTGGAACCGCTAACTGATAATTCTTCTCCAATACTGACTTGATCTCATTATACATTGCTTTAAATTCTTTGCTTCTGTATTTCTTCTCAGCCTTCAGCTGCTTTGCCTTCTTATCAGCCTTCGCAGATATCTTTTGATCAGAATAAATCTCCCAGCATGGACCTCCTGCTGATGCTGACTTCGTCTGTGCGATCACTTCTTTTAGTGGATATTTGTACTGTGTACGCTGTCTGCTTCCAACATCTGCAACCGTTACCTGATCATTATCATCGATCGCAACCAATACGATAAAATGACCTTTCTTCGTAAAATATCCTGGTCCCATCAGTGCTACTACTGGATGCTTCTTCTTCAATGCATCTCTAACCTTGCTGACATCACTTCCAAGTCCATGACATTCCAGTTTATACTGTTGTGCCAGTGCTGGGACCATCTCATGACTTGCTCCAGCACTACTGTAATAGCCATTCTTATATGCCCATACTGTTGTATCAACTGGAGTTACCCATTTATTCGTCAGCGAACTGATACAAACTGCCATAGCGCTTGGTCCGCATCCACTGCTTTTGATCTGATATCCATTGTCATTCCATGCTGCATCTGCCTGATTAAAATAAATAAATCCCTGTATCGTCTCTTTCTTATCTTTCATCTCAAGACTATGGTCATTATATACTTTTGGAATGATAGATTTCTTGTCTTTCTTCTTGTTTTTTTTGTCTTTTTTGTCTTTCTTCTTGTCTTGATCAGACTTTGTCTTTTGTTTCTTTGTATGTGTTGCTGCTGTATGTTTCTTTGTATGTGTTGCTGCAGCTGTTGTATGCGTCGTTGCCGCTGTATGCGTATGCGTTGTTGCTTCCGTTGTCGGCTTTGCCTGAGTCGTCTGTGTTGTTGTCTCTGTCGTTGCTTCACTTTCTGTCGTCTGGGCAGAAGAATCTGTCTTGGTCTCAGTCTGTTCACTACTTATTTGCTCTCTTGTGACTGGCTGATCTGCTCTGACCACAGACACTGATCCAAGCATCAAAAACGTATACAGAGCTACTACAGCTGCTGTTTTACGTGTTTTTCTCATCTTTCATTGTTCCCCCTAACTATTTAAACATACTTATTATACCACTTTGGATACCCTCGTCAATAAAAATGAATGGTCATGATCCATGTTCATATTTTTTTCATATCTTATGCTTCAAAGACTAATTTTTCAATTGCATATGCAACACCATCTTCATTATTTGTCTTTGTCACAAAGTCTGCGATCTCTTTCAGATCAGGTTGTCCATTTTCCATAACAACACCGGTTCCTACAGCTTTGATCATCATCGTATCATTTCCTGCATCTCCACATGCCATCACTTCATCCATAGATAACCCAATTTGCTCTGCCAGATGTAAAAGTCCATCTCCTTTATCACATCCAATCTGATTTATTTCAATGTTATTTCCCAGAGAACTTGATACACTCGCAATATTTTTCTCGATTAATTCTTGTCTTGCAGTTTCCCGCTCTTCCATATCACCAAAAAATACATTGATCTTCTCAATTCCCAACGGATGCTCTTCAATGTACTTTCGCAGATCATCCAGCGGCAGTCTTGTATCTCTCACAAGTTTTAATACATGATCTGATACACCATACTCTGCAAGATGGTCAAAATAGCATCGTTCCATATACCCTTGCCCATTCTGATAAATATCACGTGTACAATGATATTTTTCCAAAATATCAAACAACGAAAATACCGTTTCTTTTGGTAGATGATTTGTATATATGATCTTATCTTCTTTCTGATCATAAACAGTTGCCCCGTTACAGCAAACAGCATATCGAACGCCTGGAATATCTCTTAAAAATTCTGGAATCGCTTTAAAAATACGTCCTGTTGCTGGAACTATATAAACACCCCTTCTGATCGCTTCTTTTAGAACTTCTTCTGTGTGTTTTGAAATCTGTTTCTCGCTGTCTAAGAGTGTATTATCTAAATCCATCGCTACTAATTTTATCTTACTCATGCTATTCCTCCACAAAAAAATAATTTTGAATATTGATCTGAAGACTTTTATATCCCTGATACTCATTGATCACTGGATAATATGTACATGTGATATACTTTGATGTTCCCATTTTCTCTCGAAATTCATCTTCATCCTCAAAAATCATACCATCAATCCTAGTTCCCTGACTACTCTTTAATGCTAATTTTATCACATTTCTATTTTTTCCAAAAACATTCACACGTTCCACTTTTAACTTTCTGTGTGCAAATAATGGTTTTTTATTTTCTTTTCCAAATGGCTCTAAAACAGATAACTGATGGATCAGATCCATGGTAATATAATCAACTGGCATATCAATATCAATCTGTACCTTCTTTGCAAAATCTTTTTTCTCAAGGGTACAGTTCTCGTTGATCTTTTTGCGGAATTCCTGTAATTTTTCTTTTTCCAAAGAACATCCTGCTGCCATTGGATGTCCCCCAAACTTTGTGAACACCTCTTTGACTTTCATCATCTCTTCAAACATGGAATATCCTTCGATGGAACGTCCAGAACCTTTGATTCCTTCTTTTGCATCTGTTAAGACAAATGCTGGATGATTTAAGCGATCCTTGATCCTTCCTGCTATGATACCTGCAATACTTTCATGACATTCTGGAAGATATAATACAAGCACTTTATCTCCTTTTGCTTCATATTCGAACGCCTGTCCCAGTGCCTCTTTTACACCATTTTCTGTCATGGTTTTCCGAAGATCATTCAGTTCTTTTAATTCTTCTGCTGTCTGTTTTGCCTTCTCTTCATCTTCTTCCAGAAATAGATTCAATGCTTTTTCGGCAGATTCCAAACGTCCGCTCGCATTGATACATGGTCCAACAATAAATCCTAGTGCATAAGATTGTATCTGTTTATCCATCAGATCATGCACATTCAGCAATGCTTTCAACCCGATATTTTGTGTATCTTTGATTCGGCGTAATCCTTCTTTGACAAAGATTCTGTTTTCTCCTGTCAGATCTACCACATCACAAATAGTCGCGATCGCAAGCATGGATAACAACTCTTCCAATTGGCTTTCATCTTCTTCCATTGCCTGATAGAATGCCCTCATAAACTGAAAAGCCACTCCTGCTCCACAAAGTAACGGATACGGATAATTGCATGCTTCCTGCTTTGGATTGATCACTACATCTGCTGGTGGAAGAACCTCTTTTCTCACTCCTGCTTCATCGGTATCAAATGGCACATCATGATGATCCGTAATGATCATTGTCAGTCCATGTTCTTTGCCATATGCAACTGCATCTGCTGCTGCAATCCCATTATCACAGGTAAGGATCGTATCAATCTGGTCTTCCACTGCTTTTTCAATGATATTTTCATTAATTCCATAGCCATCTTTCATGCGGTCTGGAATCTGAAAATCAATCTTTCCACCAAGATCATGAATCGCTTTCCACAAAATATAATTTGAGACAACTCCATCTACATCATAATCTGAAATAATACGGATCGTTTTCCCCTCTTGTACCTTTTGCTTCAAAATCTCAACTCCTTCTTTGACGCCTTTCATCAAAAAAGGATCTGAAATATCTGAAAGTTCTCCATACAGATACTGCTGTATTTGTTCATCCCCAACCACATCCCTGTTACGGATCAGCCGTGCGATCACTGGATCTATGTTAAACTTTTCTCCAATCTGATTAAAATCAGCCTTTTTCTTATACAGATACCACTGTTCCATCATCTTACTCCATTTTTCATAAAAAAGAGCATCCAGTATTTACTGAATACTCTTTTTGAATGTTTTATTTTCTTTTCTTTTTCTTCTTTTTCTTGCGGTTTGGATTTGCTGTGATCTTCTCTGGCTGTGCCTGACTGGCTGCCTGATTTTCTTTGACTGCATCTGATCCAATTCGCGTCTTCATCATATACCAAAGTGGTCCAGTTAAGAATACAGAAGAGAATGCTCCTCCGATGACACCAACCATCAATGCTAATGCAAATTCTCTTAGGGAGGATACTCCGCAGATGAATAACGCTAACACCATAACAAATGTTGTCAAACTTGTATTGATCGTACGAACCAATGTACTTGAAATACTCTGATTCACAAGTGCTTTAATATCATCTCTTGTCCGGATCGTCTGAAGTTTCAGATTCTCACGGATACGGTCAAAGATAACGATCGTTGAGTTGATAGAATATCCAATGATCGTTAACATACATGCGATAAATGTTCCACCAACAGATAATCTTCCAACAGAATATGCTGCAAATACGACCAATACGTCATTGATCAATGCGATGATCGCACTGGATCCAAACTTCACGTCTTTGAATCGGATCGCAATGTAGATCAGCATACAGATTGCTGAGATCACAACGGAAATAAATGCATCTCTTTGCATTTCATTACTGATCGTTGAACTGATATTCTCTGTTGTTACAGATTTTACTTTATAATCTTTCTTTAATGTACTTTCGATCTGTTTTCTCTGGCTCAGATTCAATTCTACACTCTTTACAACCATCTGATTATTTGCTTTTACTTTCTGACTCTGAACAGAGGTTGACTTGCTGACTTTCTCGTAAGCTTTCACAACCTGTTTTTCTAAAGAATCATTGACTTTCTGGTCATCCTTGAATGTGATCGTAGATGCTGTACCACCTGAGAATTCCAGATCATAATTCAAGATTGATCCAATCTTGCTTCGATTCATTGGAAGTGCAGCAAGTCCGATCAAAATGATCACACCTGCAACTGCAACGTATTTCTTACCTGTACGGACAAAATCTCTTGTTTTGATCGTTCTTGGTTTTCCATACCATTTCTTGTCGCGAAGTCCAAAATGATATGCCGCATATACAAGGAATCGGCTGATCACAAGTGCTGTAAACATAGAGATCAATACACTCATTCCAAGTGTCTGAGCAAATCCTTTGACCGTTCCTGATCCTTTAAACCATAAAACTAATACTGCGATCAATGTTGTAACGTTACCATCGATGATCGCTGATGCTGCCTTTCCGAATCCAGATTTGATCGCTGCTCCTGTACTCTTTCCTGCCCCGATCTCTTCCTGAATTCTGGCATAAATAATAACGTTTGCATCAACTGCCATACCGATACCGAGGATGATACCCGCAAGTCCCGGCAATGTCAGTGTCGCATTAAATCCATTCAGTGCTAATAACATCATCAGCATATAGATCGCAAGTGCCACACACGCAATCATACCAGGCACTGCATAAAATGCGATCATGATCAAGCATACCAGTACAAATCCGATGACTCCTGCTTTGACCGTTGTCTGGATCGCATTCACTCCTAATTTCGCAGATACTACGTTAGAACGCAATTCGTTTAATTTCACTGGTAAGGAACCGATTCGAATTGATGAAGCTAAATTCTCTGCTGCTTCATAACTTTCCATACCATCGATCGTACATTCTCCTTTTGTGATTGCTTCCTGTACATTTGGGGCACTGATCACCTGATTATCATAGATAATATAAATTGGTTTTCCAATATTGGCTTTTGTAGCTTTCGCAAATGCCTTTGTTCCCTTAGCATCAAATTCAAGTGCAACTAAATATTCTTTCTTACCAGTTGTCTGATTCTGATTAGTTACAGCTTTGGCTTTCTTAACATTTTGACCTGTCAATACAGTATCTAATGTTGTCTGTGTCGTTGTTTTTCCATTCTTCTTTACTTTTACCTGTTTCTGGACAGCAAAAGAAAGTGTTCCTGGTTTACCAAGCTCATCTAAAATCTTATTTGCATCTGTTACTCCAGGAATCTCGATATTGATACGATCTTTTCCTTCCTGATAAACTTCTGCTTCTGTACTGTACCCTTCTACACGCTTCTGAAGTTTGTATACAGTATCTTTCATATCACTATCAGATACATTCTTGCCATCTACTTCATATGTAATACTAACTCCACCTGCAAGGTCTAATCCAAGTTCGATATTGCTTGCTCGACCGATCTTCTTCTTTGTGATTCCCTTGGTTGTGATAAATGCTCCAAATACACACAAAGCGATCAGTAAAATAAGCCCTGCAATATACTTGCCACTGCTATTACGCTTCTTCATTCTCCGTCTCCCCTTCTAATGCCAATGCTGCCTTTACCATTAATGCACATTCTACCCTCTTGCGCTCTAATTTACATCCGATCTCATAAGTTCCATCGATCGTACCGTTAAAGTTATAAGAATTTGCACTGCATCCACCACTGCAATAGAATCTTGCAAAACATTTTTTACATTCTTCTTTGGAGTATACATTACATGCCTTGAATTCTTTGACGATCTCATCTTTCTTGACTCCTTCGTAAACATTACCCATTAAGAAGTCTTCTTCTCCTACAAACTGATGGCATGGATATAAATCTCCCCATGGAGTCACTGCAAGATATTCTGTTCCTGAACCACATCCGGATAAACGTTTTGCAACACATGGCCCTCCTGTTAAGTCGATCATAAAGTGGAAGAAGGTAAATCCTTTTCCTTCCTTCTCTCTTTTGATCATCTCTTTTGCAAGAAGATCATATTCATCCATCAGAATTGGAAGATCCTCTTCTGTGATCGCATAATCTGCTGTATCCGGTGCCACAACAGGTTCTACAGAAATCTGTTCGAATCCTGCATCTGCTAAATGCATAACGTCTTTTGAGAAATCTAAGTTATGATGTGTAAAAGTTCCTCTTACATAATATTTCTGCTGGTTTCTGCTATCTGCAAATTTCTTGAATTTGTCGATAATAAAATCATAGCTTCCTTTTCCATTACGAAATGGTCTCATGTAATCGTGAACTTCTTTTCTTCCATCCACACTTAATACAACGTTATCCATCTCTTTATTGGCAAATTCCATGATATCATCGTTTAGTAATACACCATTTGTTGTCAATGTAAAACGGAACTTCTTATCATGTGTTTCTTCCAAAGAACGTCCATATGCAACGATTTCTTTCACTACATCAAAGTTCATCAAAGGCTCTCCACCAAAGAAATCAACTTCCAGATTTCTACGGTTTCCTGAATTCTCTACAAGAAAATCTAATGCTTTCTTACCGACTTCAGCACTCATTAATGCACGTCTTCCCTTGTATTCTCCTTCTTCTGCGAAACAGTATCGGCAGGCAAGGTTACAATCATGTGCAATATGAAGACAGAGTGCCTTTACAACTGTTGGTCTATCTTTGAATCCACAAATGTATTCTTCATAACAGTCTTCTGTAAATAATACACCTGCATCTTTTAATTCTGTAACTTCTCCATAAGATTCTTTGACATCTTTCTCATCCCAGGATGATAATTCTTTGATGATCTCTTCTAATGTATGATCCTCATATAAAGCAATCACCTCATATGTCAGGTCATCAACCACATGGACAGATCCACTTGCTACATCAAGGACCATGTTATATCCATTATTTTTATACTGGTGAACCATTGTTTCTTTCTCCCTTTATCTGTTATTTTCTTTCATCGAAAAAATGAGGCGGCCCACAAGGAACGCCTCAAGCACAAAGTCTTTGTTCGATTTGACTATTTGCTGTGTTCGCAGGTCTGGTTACCTACTGTACAAGATGTTTTACATGCTGACTGGCAAGATGTCTGGCATTCACCACATCCACCTTTTTTCACTGTGTTCTGTAATGTTTTATTTGTCAGAGTTTTAATATGTTTCATCTTATCGTCCTCCTGATTCTCATAAAATAACTTGCTATATTGTATCATATTCATTTTCAAATAGCAAGCATTCCACCTAAAGTTCCTCCTGCAATACATAAGAAACATGCTGTGATCCTTTCTGTGGAAAACAGAACGATATTTTTTTGAAAAATCCACGAGATCAAAGTCAGGATCATAAAGTATAACATTCCTGCTGCAAATCCCCATAAAAACTTCTTTTTTCCGATCTTACTTCCGATCAGCATGCCAGCAAAAACAGATGCAAGAATATATGTAAATGTGACCCCAAGATTCGCGATCTTCATTCCTGCATTGCTTTGATAGATGATAAATGCAAGAAGACACAATAAAATTCCTGTGGCAATGTAGGCAAATACCAGACTTTGTATCATATAGAGTCCCTTTTTCCCCATGTCCATAACAATTGCTCCTTTTTCTATTTAATCTATGACTGGTATTTTGAATCTATACCTTTTTGTGATAAACTGACATTAAAAATACGAAAGGAGTTTTCCTATGATCGATCTTCATATACATTCTACTTGTTCCGATGGAACTTTTACACCAAAACAGATTGTTCAAAAAGTAATAGCAAAAGGATTATATGGATTTTCTCTGACAGATCATGATACTGTCGATGGAATTCCGGAAATTCTTGCTATGGATCTTCCAGATGATCTGAAATTCATTCCTGGAATTGAAATTTCATGTGATGCACTTCATCGTGAGATTCATGTATTAGGATACGGAATCAACTATAAGGATCAGCAGTTAAATCAAACTCTCAACATGCTCCGTGACAAACGGTTTCAGAGAAATCTTGATATGATCGAACTCTTTCAAAAAGACGGTTATCCGATCACGCTTGAAAAACTGCAAAATGGTGATCCTCATACTGTGATCACACGAGCTCACTTTGCAAGAACTTTGATCGCAGAAGGCATTTGTTCTTCCATGGATCAGGCTTTTTCCAAATATCTTGGTGAAAAGTGTAAATATTATGTTCCAAAATCATTTTTTGATCCAAAAGATTGCTTAAGATTAATCCTTGATGCTGGCGGAATTCCGGTTCTTGCACATCCATTTTTATATAAATTCTCAAATGAAGATACCAAACATCTCATTCATAATCTGAAAGAAGAAGGGCTCGCAGGAATCGAAGTTTATCATTCTTCCCATCATATCGGCCAGATCACAAAACTTCGCCAATGGCAGAAAGAATATGATCTTCTTGCAACTGGAGGATCAGACTTCCATGGAACGAATAAACCAGATATTGAAATCGGAACCGGACGCGGACCGTTATTTGTCCCAGATCATTTGATTGATAATCTGATGAATTAATATTAAGAAACAAAAAAAGAATCTGAAATACAGATACTATTCTCTGTCTCAGATTCTTTTCTTTTGATCAAATATTCATCTTATTCTTCAGATGATGATGCGTTCGCTTTTTCCATTGCCTGGATTGCTGATTTCTCCATTGGGATACGGCAATGTTTGTCGTTACCAAATTCAACAATGATCGTTGTTTCATCAACTTTATCTACAACAACTCCGTAAAATCCGCTTGTTGTCAACACGCTGTCTCCAACTTCCAGAGTTTCCATCATCTGTTTTAATTCTTCTTCTTTTTTCTTCTGTGGTCTGATCGTTAAAAAGTACATTAATCCAAAACAAACAACCAACATCAGAATTGTCATTGTAACCTGATCCATTTTCTTCCTCCATCTTTCTAATAAGATTACTGGTTCATCATGCCATCGATCTTACGTTTCTTGTATTCCTTATAATTGCCTTCTTCGATTGCCTGACGAATCTCACTCATCATTGTATTATAAAAATACAAGTTATGCAAGACACATAATCTCATTCCTAGCATTTCTTTTGCTTTTAAAAGATGTCGGATATAGGCTCTGCTGTAACTTCTACAGGCTGGGCACTGGCATCCTTCTTCGATCGGACGATGGTCCAGTTCATATTTTTTATTGAACATATTAAGTTTTCCCTGATTCGTATATACATGTCCATGACGGCCATTTCTTGTTGGATATACACAATCAAAGAAATCAACTCCACGGTCAACTGCTTCTAAAATATTCACCGGTGTTCCAACCCCCATCAGGTAAGTTGGTTTATCTTCTGGCAGATATGGCACTGTCTTTTCAAGGATATTGTACATCTCTTCATGTGTTTCTCCAACCGCAAGTCCACCTAATGCATATCCATCTAGATCCATCTTGGAAATCTCTTTGGCGTGTTCGATTCGGATATCTTCAAATGTTCCACCCTGATTGATCCCAAATAACATCTGATGTGGATTGACTGTATCTTCCAGAGAATTTAAGCGGTCCATCTCTTTTTTGCATCGTCTCAACCATCTTGTTGTACGATCAACAGAATTCTGCATATACTCTCTTGTTGCAGGATGTGGCGGACATTCGTCAAATGCCATCGCGATCGTTGATCCTAAGTTTGACTGGATCTGCATACTTTCTTCTGGTCCCATGAAAATCTTTCTTCCATCAATATGAGAAGCAAAAGAAACGCCTTCTTCTTTGATCTTACGAAGCTTCGCCAATGAAAACACCTGAAATCCGCCAGAATCTGTAAGGATCGGGCGGTCCCAGTGCATAAACTTATGCAGCCCTCCAAATTCCTTGATCAGCTTATCTCCTGTTCTTACATGCAGATGATATGTATTAGATAACTCCACCTGTGTTCCAATCTCTTTGAGATCATCTGTACTGACTGCACCTTTGATCGCTGCCACAGTCCCGACATTCATAAATACTGGTGTTTCGATCACACCATGGACCGTTGTTAAACGGCCTCTTTTTGCTCTTCCGTCTTTTTTGATTAATTCATACATTCTTATTCACCATAAATTTTCTTAATATTATCCATTGTTGCACCAAGATTCTTTAAAATTCCATCAAGAATCGTAACAGCTGCCATTGATTCTACCACAACTACAGCTCTTGGCACGATCATTGGATCATGACGGCCATGAATTTCAATCTCTACATTATCAAGATCACGATTGACTGTCTTCTGTGTCTGTGCGATCGATGGTGTCGGTTTGATGGCTGCACGGAATACAATCGCACTTCCATCACTCATTCCTCCAAGAACTCCTCCAGAATGATTTGTCTCTTTTTCTACCTTCCCATCAATACAGATAAAATCATCATTATTCTCTGACCCTCGCAGGTTGGCAGCCTCAAATCCATCTCCGATCTCGAAGCCTTTTACTGATCCAATGGACATAATGGCTTTCGAAAGTTCTGCATCCAGTTTATCAAAAACGGTTTCCCCGATTCCAACCGGCATTCCTGTGATCTGACATTCAATGATACCACCGATGGAATCCATCTCTTTGATCATCTGGTCTGCTTTCTCCTGTACAAGTTTTGCTGCCTCTTTATCTGGCATGTTAAATGGATTGTTATTCATCTCCGCAAAGTCAAAATGATCCTTAGATACTTCAATTCCGGCGATCGCTTTTGCATAAGCTTTGATCTCAATTCCCAGTTCTTTCAAAACTTTCGCTGCTACAGCTCCTGCTGCTACACGTCCGATCGTCTCTCGTCCAGAAGATCTGCCGCCACCGCGGTAATCTCTGAATCCATATTTCATGTCAAATGTAAAATCTGCATGTCCTGGACGGTAAATATCTTTGATATTGCTGTAATCTTTAGACCTCTGATCCTTGTTATATACAACCATGGAGATCGGAGTCCCTGTTGTTCTTCCTTCGAAGATACCAGAAAGAATCTCAACCTGATCTCCTTCTTTTCTCTGTGTTGTATACTTTGACTGCCCTGGTTTTCTGCGGTCCAGATATTTCTGAACATCTTCTCTCTCAAGAGGTAATCCAGCCGGACATCCATCTACCACGACACCTACGCCTGCACCATGAGTTTCCCCCCATGTTGTAATTCGAAAATTTGTGCCAAAACCTGATCCTGCCATATATGTTCCTTCCTATAATTTGATATTTGCAAGTAAGTCACCAAGACTTGTTCCAGCTGCATCTTCTGTGTATTCCACACCAGTTTCTTCTGCTTTCTTAGCTGCTTCTTTATCATCTTCTAATGCTTTGATACTTAAACTTACTTTTCCATTTGCGACTTTAATGATCTTAACTGTAACAGCATCTCCTTCTTTCACAACTTCTTCTGGAGATTTTACTCTCTTCTGGCTTAACTGTGAAATATGAACTAATCCACTGATTCCATCACCGATATCAACAAATGCTCCATATGGCATGATATTTTCAACTGTACCTTCTACAACTGTACCAACTTTTAATTCATTGATCTTATTCTCGCGTTCTTTTCTTTCTTTTTCCTTCTCAACAGCTTTTGCAGATAAAACAAGTCTCTGTTCTTCTGGTTCTACTGTGATGATCTTTGCTTCCACATCTTTCTGTAACCATACGTTCAGATCTTCTACATATTTTGTTGATAATAAAGATGCTGGAATAAATCCACGGATTCCTTCGACATAAACGATAACTCCACCATTTACAACACCGCCAACTGTCAATGCCAGAACATCCCCATCTTCTTTCATCTGCTCTAAACGGTTCCATACTGCGTCTTCATTTGTTGATGCTTTATTTAAAGATTCTTCTAACTGTGCTTCGAAATCTTCTCTTGTTTCTTTTACTTCTTCTGCCATAATATCCATTCCTCCATTTGATTGAACTATATACGTAACCTTTATTATAACATAGAATGAAAAAGATTCAAGAATGCCTGGATTTCCTATAACTACAAAACATTTTTACAGATACGAAAATGCTTGTTCCTGTGAGAAATAAAAGCCATAAATTTGGATGTTTTTGTTTTTTTTCATCTTTTTTTGATGGTATTTTATCTTGTTTTACCACAATTTGTTTCACTGCTTTTGGAAGGACTTTTGTGATCTTAAATGTGATCCTTTGATCAGTTTTATTTCCTGCCTGATCCACTGCTTTCAGATGAAGAACATGCTTTCCAGGAGCTAATTCTTTCCATGTGATCTTATGATGTTCCAGTTTTTGTTCTTTTCCATCCACAATAACCTTCTCCCACTGATCTGTTTTATTTTCCAGAAGTATGCTGATCTGTTTTCCATATTCACATTCAGATTTCTGATCAAGCCCTTCTATTTTAATCACCGGTTTTTGTGTGTCATAAAAAAACTGTATTTCTTCACTTGTTTTTTCATTTCCGGCACTGTCTTTTACATGCAGACTGACACTGCATTTCCCATTTTCTGTGATAGGATCTTTTATATAAACTTTATCTTCTTTCCATTGATATTCCTTTTTTTGCCCATTCACAAGAAATGCCATTACCTGCACTGGTTCCAGACTTTCAATGCGAAATCCTGGCTTCAGATTTTTTGTTGATATCTGTTTTTCCTTTAAATCCTCCTGCAGAAAATGAATCTGTATGCCTTTTTGATTGACAGTAAATTTTCTGCTGCACCTATTTTGATTTCCTGCAAGATCTTCAGTTTTCACATCAATGGTATAATATCCATCTTTTTTGATCATAACGGAATTCATCTTCTTTCCGTTAAGATAAATATATGTCTTATCTGGATTCAGATTTTGATCTTTCACATCTACTTGAATTTTTACAGGCTTTGAATATGATCTTCCATTGTCGATCCCTTGAATTTTAATCCTTGTTTTTTGTGTATCAATGATAAACGACTTTTCCTGTATGATCATCTTATTTCCTGCCAGATCTTCTGCCTGAACAGACAATGTCTGTTTTCCATCCTTTAAAAAAATAACTTCTGTTTCATAATGATCACCTTCCAACTTCCATGGCTTTACCTGTTTCCCCGATGTTCTTAAGATCATATTTCCCTTTTTCAGATTTTCATCCTTAACTATGATCTGAGCTTTCTGGTATTTTAAAATTTCTGATCTTGGATTTTGATAGCGAACAAAAATCTCTGGATTATCTGTATCCACAAAACAAGTCGTTTGGTAGAGTTGTTCTGATCGATTTCCAGATTCATCTTTCGTATAGATGTCAAGCTGATATCTTCCATCCTTCCTGATCCTAGGAATCTGATCGATTCCTGTCAGTATCTCTTTTGTCTTCAAATCTGTAAGCTGCGCATAAAGATGCACCTGTGGTCCTTCTTTTTCCTTCAGATCATATGAGAAAACAGGAATTTTCGAATACCATCCACCAATAGGTTCCTGATCACATTGGATCTTTGCAAGTTCTGGTTTTTGTTTCCATACTCTCACTGGAATCTGACTGATCACTCCTTCTCTTCCAGCCTTTGAAACTGCTCTGATATAAACAAGATCATCAAAATCTTTGCTGATCTCTAACTTGTTATTTTTCATCTGCTTCCATTCATCTTGTCCTATTTTATATTCATAAAATTGAATATCAGAAACTGCTTTGGCTCCATAAGCTTCCAATACCACATTCTTTTTGCTCCATGCTCCTGGAGTATACGCTCCCGCTGTGATCTTGGCTGTTGTTGGATTATTTAATTCGACCATAACCTGCCTTATTTCTTCATATCCATTTTTATGAACAATATGAACCTTATAAATCCCTTCTTCCTGAAAACTGATCTGTGTACTTTGTTCGTAATCCCAGATCGGATTTATTTTCTGTTGATTCACGAAAATTGTAACATCCTTTGGTGCTGTCCCATTTTTTAGAAATATTTCCATCACTGTACTGCTTCGAAATGCAGGATCATTCCCTTCTCCTTCCAGAGTAATGTCCCAAGGGATTTCCCAATCTCCCTTCGTATCGACCGGTAAAACCATAAAAAGAAGAAGTACTGTGATTCCCATGATGATATATATCTTATATTTTCTGATCATAACCCAAGTTTCCTCCTCAATTCCTCTGCTCTTTTGCTTGTCATTCCTGTCTGTTTTCTACCTTCCCTATAGACCCTTTGTGCCTGTGTCATTTTATTGTTCCTGCATAAATAAATACTATACTCCACATAGGCATCCATAACTTTTGGATATTTCTTTAGAAATCGTTCAAACTCCCTGCTGATATCTGGCTGTTTTGATTCCAGATAAACAAGCTTTCTTTCATATAATTTCCATGCAGGATCTCCTTTAAGATTTTCTTTGAAAACCCGGTCTGTTTCCTCTAAAAACTTTCTATCATCTCCTTTTTCTGCTTCTCTTTCATATAAATTGATCCGGTCTGCTTCCACTAATTTCTGATATTCTTCCTTTTGTGGATATTTTTGTATCTGTTCTAACATTTTTTCTGCTTCTTTCCATACATTCTCTGACAGTTTTACTGTATTTACTGTATAAAAATGAAGATAAAAATATGCCGACCAGAAATCATGCACATCGGTCTGACAATCCTGTACGATCTTCATAAGTTTTTCCGCACTTATATCATTTCTCCTGCCATCTAAAACATCTAAAAGCACCAAATACGATGACACATTCTTTTTCATCCCTCTACATCTTTCAAGATACACTCGTGCCAATTGTGTATTCTTTTGTATCTGATCCGTTCCATAAAAATAAGCCATTGCCTTTTTTATCTCTCTTTGAAACTTTTTCTGTACAATGACTTCTTTCTCTCTTTGCTCTTCCCTCTGTATCTGATTCCAGAGATTCTGGATACAAAAAACAGCAATCACCACCATGAACCCTTTCTTCATACGACAGATTCTCAATATTCTCTCAAAATCTGCCTGAATCTGCCTTATGTTGTGATATCTTTTTGCATCGTCATCGATCAGACATTTTTCTATGATCTTTTGGACAGCATCTGTTGCTTTCAATAAAGATTCCATTGTTTTTCCTAAACTATATATATCAAAATAAATGTCTGCTCTTTCTTCTGTCTTTGCCTGTTTTTTTGATGCATAGTTTTTGGTTCCATATCCACTTAATTTTTCTCCCGCAAACAATGCCGCTCCAAAATCGATCAAGTATATATTTCCAGATCGATCAAGCATGATATTTTCCGGTTTCAGATCCATATGAATGATTCCTTGTTCATGAATCTTATTCAGCACTTTGCAGATCTTGATCATCCACAATAAACTTTTCTTTTTATAAAGTTTTCCACAGACTCTGCCATATCGTTTTAACGAATTTCCAAGAATATATTCCATCACCAGAAAAAGTTCCTTTTCCTTTCCTGCAAAAAATAATTCCGGCACACCTTTGGTATATTTTAATTTTTGCAAGATCACCCTCTCCCTGTCCCACTGTTTTTGATCCTTTACGATCTTCACAGCAACCTCTTTTCCTGTCTTTTGATCCAGTGCAAGAAAAACTTTACCCATTCCGCCTTCTCCAAGTATTTTTCGGACTTGATAACGTTGGTGATAAATCTTTCCTATTTCTTGTTCGGAACTTTGACGATCACACAGGACAGATTGTCTAATTCTCCTCTTCTTTTTACTTTCTGAAAACATTTCTGCACCCATTCTTTGATCTGTTCTTTTGATGCCTCTACCTGATAGATTTCTTCTTCCTCAAGCAGCCCATAAAAGCCATCGGTACATAATAAAAACTCCATTCCTGGATTTAATCTGCCTTTGTAACAATCAATCCGGATATCTTTTGTCACACCTACACACTGGATCAAAATATGTCTTCTCGGATCTTTTTTGGCCTGTTCTTTTGTGAGATGTCCAGCACGCAGTTCCAACTCTGCCAGAGTGTGATCTGTCGTTACAAATTTACGGTCCCTGTCAAACCAGTAAGTTCTCGAATCACCGACATTTAAAACAAAAAATTCATGTTCTTCAGCAAACAATAAGGTTAATGTGCTTCCCATGGATTTTGTTTCTTCCATCCGACGACTCATTAACAAAAGATTCTGGTTGATCCTGCGGATCAGATCGATCAGATTCTGCTCGATCATATCAATTCCCATAGTTTCTAATCCATCAAACAACGTTTCGTCAAACCATTGTTTTAATACTTCCACGATATAATGACTGGCAATCTCTCCTTTTTTCAAACCTCCCATGCCGTCACAGACGACTGCGAGCAGATAAAGCTTTCCGTTCTTTTCCTTCTGACGCAACAGATAAGCATCCTGATTGGATGGTCTTCCATTCCCAATATCTGTCATTCCAATTGTATCTATCATAAATTCCTCCTAAATGAAAAAAAGCTCATAAAGATAAATCTTTACAAGCTTCTTTCACTGTTTTGTTGTATTTGTTAATAGTTTATTCCTCGATATCTTCGATATCTTCTTCTGCCGCTTCGTCGTCTCCTCCGTCAATCTCCTGCTTCAGGATTTCGATATCTCCACGAAGCTTCTCAATCAGATTAAACAGGTCAATATACTCTGCCTGTGGGTAATCCATATGTTCTTCAAAATACTTCTCTCCCACCTGACGGTACAGATCATTTAAATCTCTCTTGGCGACTCTTAGATCATTGTGTCTTTTTGCGGAATCTGCGACTTCTTTAGCTTTCTGCGCCGCTGCTTTCCCTGTGGTCTGAATCGTTTCTTCCAGACGTCCGAAAAAATCTTTTGCCATATACGTCACTCCCAACATTTTTCTTTCATTGTACCTTATCCTCAGTGTTTCGTAAAGGCTTTGTCCCTAGAATTACTAGTGTTTTTTCTTCTTTTTCCAATATATAAAACTTCCACCTAAAGATGCTGCCAACAATGCAAAAATCCATTTCTCATCGAAGGAATCTCCTGTTTTTGGTGTGCTCGCTGCATCCCCTGTTCCTGGTGATCTTTTATATTCAGAAGTATTGGATCGATCTGCTTTATTTCCCGTTGTCACTGTTGATTTCGATTCTTTTTTGATCTTCACTAAACGTACTGCACTAACTGGTTTGACAAAATCTGCTTTTCCTGTCGCTGTATTTTTTAATGTCTTTCCAGAAAGTGATGCTTCTTTTAGTTTTACCTGATACGATACTTTTATGGATTCATCATAAGATAAATTCTTTCCTGTCTCAATGACATACTTATTTTCTCCTGCAGTGATCGTGCACTGTCTGGTAATATCTGACCCATCTGGTGCATAAATTTTAATACTGTTCTTGATCACCTTAGCTCCATTTCTTGAAAGCTGATCTTCGATCACAATGTTTTTTGCGATCGCATCTTTGATCGTCTGCGTAACAACCAGCTGATACTCGCAGATATCACCAACTTTATATGTTGTTTTATCAACCTTCTTGGTGATCATCAATGCTGGCTGTACAGCTTCCATTACTACCACTTGATCATCTCTGACTTTATCCGCATCATCACTATAGCTTTCCGCAATGTTTTTGATATCTCCTGTGATCATCTTCTTAAATGCTGTCTGATATATTACCAGAAGTTCATCTTTGTCACTGACATCTTTTCTTGTGATGATCTTAAATTTTCTAAGATTCTCATCTATTATGATCTCACATTGCTTGGTGATATCTTCCCCATTGTATTTTACACGGATCTGTGAAATCTCCATTCCTTCTTGTTCAAAATGATCTTCTACGACTACCTGATGTGCTGTCATATTCTCATTTCTCTGTGTCACACGGATCTTGTATTCTCCGCTTTGTCCTTCTTTGTAAGACTTATGCGCAGTACTTTTTTCAATCTTTAACACAGGTGGTTTTACAACGACTGTATTTTCATCCTGATCATCTTCTGTATTATCACTTCCTGCAACTGCTGTATTCTTCACGGCTCCTTCAATCCTCTTTTCAAATACAACCTGATAAGCTACCGTCATCACATCATTTTCACCAAGATCTTTTCCTGTTTCAATCGTAAACTGATGGTCTTTCGCATCAATCTTGCAATCCGATGTGATATCTTTTTCATTAAGTTTTACTTCTATCTTCTGAACCTTCATACCTTCTTTTTCGAACTCATCCACGACTTTTACATTCTGTGCTGTCATGCCTTCTTTTCCTTGTGTGATATGAAGTTTATAATATCCAGTTTCTCCTACTGCATAAACCTTTTTATCCGATTGTTTTGTGATTTGCAGTTTTGGTGCTTTCACCTTGATCGTCTCATCTGCCATCCCGCTTCCTGACGGAATTTCTTTATCTTCCCGGATCAAATCTCCATTACTGTTTTTTGTCGCAGCAGCGTACATAATATTCTTTACTTCCTGTCCTTCGAGTCCATCTTCTTCAACCACTGCCTGATAAGTGATCTCTATCTTATCCGTCATGCGAAGATTTTCATAAGATCCTGTTTTCTTTCCTTCTTCCGAACCCATTGCTGGAATCGTACCATTTTTCAGTGCAAGTGGTGTTATGATCTCATAACTTCTTCCACTTGGATCAAATGTGATCTTACACTCAGATGCAATGTTTTTCCCACCAGATATAACCGCTACGGTTCCTGGTATGATCTTGATCCCTTCTGCCTGAAGTTCATCCTGAATCTCCAAATTTCTCATAAAAGTTCCCGGATTTGGATTGGTGATCACTGCCTGATAAGTTACATGATCTCCTTTTTTATAAAGCTGTACTGGAGCTGATTTTATCACATTATTTTTTGGCGAGTTGATATACACCTGCCTTGATGCCCTTGTTTCTGGAATTCCTGCTGCCCATGCAGATGCAGTATTATCGATCACTTTTCCATTTGTAAGGACTCCACTTTTTACTGTATATGTAATCTCGATCGTCTGTCCATATGGAAGGGCATAATCACCTTTTGACTTCAAAATAAATCCATTATTTTCTGTCTGTAATATGTAATCCTTCTTATCAAGACCATTGATTTTTATATCCTGTAACTTCATATCCATCACACTTGCAAAGGATGTATCCTGAATCGTAAAATAAGCTGTCTTTGCTTTTTCGTTTTGATTTTTCACTGTTACCTTATAGGTGATCTCATCTTTTGCCTGATATTCATATTGTTTTGTCTCTTTCCTGATCAAAAGACCCGGCGTATCTACATTTTCTTTTGGCAGCTCGATATCTACACGAACCTCATTGGTCATTTCTATCTTATCATTAATGATCGTTTTCGCTGTATTTTTTTCTGTGATCATCGTTTCCTTTGTATTATAATGCCCATGTTCTTTCCATATCTTACGCAATTGATCTAACTGTTCTTTGGATGCATTCTCCGGAATATTCATCTTTACTTTGATCTTTAATTTATAAACAGATTTTTTATAAAATTCGGCATCTTTCGGATTCTTAAGTTCTGCTCTTACAAGATTGCCGTTTTGTGAAATATCAAACTGACTGCTTACATCCTCATCATCTCCGTAAACCTTGATATCCAGAATCTTTAAACAGGATTCGATCTGATCTTCAAATGCAAACTTATCAAAATAATGTGCCTTTGGAATTTCTCCCGCAATTACCTGACTGACTTCATAATCCCAAGATTTTGCCAGATCTTGCACTCTTAGATGTTCCGTCTTGGTCCCATCTTCTCCGATCACCTCTTTGGTTGGGTCAACTGGGTCAAAGCGGATCATATTCTGTCCATATCCTACATATTGCTCCTCTTTTGTTGGTGCTTTTTCAAGACTCCTTCCGAATGTATATTCAAAAGAATCTGATGCAAATGTAAATCCTACACAAGTAAAATCTTCACTACTGTAATTATCTGGAAAATCCGCATAATAAATACTAGTTTCCCCTGATCTTTTACAACTTAATTTTGTATTCTTTGATACATATTCTCCGTGAATCTTGTTTGCTTTGATCCCAATATACTGATATGTATCAATATCCTTTAACGTCATATTACTTTTGATCGTTACTGGTGTATTCGTTCCTGCTTTATAAAAATCACTTTTTAATGTCATCTCTTCGATTCCAACATAAGCACATCCATTGATGCCGCTTCCAATCGCCACATAACCGTCTTGATTCTTATACTTTTCGATCCCAGTAACCGTCATGACCAAATCTAATTTTTCCCAATGGCCATTACTTCCATCGGCTTTGCATTGATAGATCTCCATATTTGTTTTTCGGATCTTAATATTCCCTGCGGTATTTTGTGAAGTCTGAAACCATGTATACTTTTTAAGAAAATCCGGTATCTCGATCTCTGGTAATTTTGCTGCTTTCTTTCCTGCTTCTATGATCGTCTTCGTCTGATCTGTTGCATGCATCTTAAAACCGTAGGATGCATCCACTGAAAGTGCTTTTTCATCGTCAAATGATGAGAAAATATGTTTCTCATCTGCCCAACTGCTTGTGATCTTCCCCGCATTCTCAGTATTTAACTGTGCTTTCACCTTTCGCTGTCCAAACACAGATAAGATTACGGATGCCGTAAAAACTCCGATCATCCCAAGGCACATGAACCATTGTCTCTTTTTCTTCATAATGTACTCTCCTCCTTGTCATATCTTTATATTTCCCTCATTCTCCAACAGACAAAATGTCTCATAGCCTCCCGGCTCCCCTCATTCTTATGACAGGCTGCACTCACCTCCATGACCATGCAGAAGTCTCATTATCATATCCTTGTTCGCTCCCTGTGCTCTTCGTGGTATCATAAAAGAACCTCAATCCTATTGTTCATGGCATAAAATTCATTGCCCGCAGATCATGGCGGAATATGTCCTCCCGGACTGTGCCGGAAAATGGTCTTATTCAATTGTCAGCTTCCCTTGGATTCATCATCATTCGATCATCATATGTCGTGAATGGATTTGTCAGATCTGATCGATCTCATCTTAGATTTATCTTGTTGATATGTTTTTAGAATTATCTGATATTGTATTCTATTCCATTTATTCCCTATCTTGGTTTATCATAACATTTTTGCATAAAAAAAGCAACCCATTTTCTTCCATGGGTTGCTTTTTTATGATTCATTAGATTCCAAGAATCTTCTTCACTTCGTCTTCCATTGCTGCTGTCTCACATACCGTATCATGAAGAACTGGTGCAGTTCTGATCTCTTCAATCGCTTTTGGAATTGCTGTCTTAGATACTTTGTTAAGTTCATCAACTAATTCAAAGTCATCTTCTGCATCGTATGCTGGATCGATCGCATCCATAACACTTCTTGTGAATTTGTATGGACTTGCTGTAGAAGCGATCACTGTTGGAGTCTTGTCATCTCCTGTCGCTGCTTTGTATTTATCATATGCAACTGCTGCGACTGCTGTATGTGTATCCATCACATATCCTTCTTTGTCATAGACTTCTTTGATCTTCACTGCTGTTTCTTCTTCACTTCCGAAAGCTCCAAAGAACTCAGATAATTCTGCTTTCATGGCATCTGTGATCACATATTCACCGTCTTTTGTCAATGCTGCCATAAATTTGGCACACTGTTTTGCATCATTTCCTGCGATTCTATAGATCATACGCTCTAAGTTACTTGAGATCAGAATATCCATAGATGGAGATGTTGTAACATAGAATTCTCTGTTACGATCGTATTTTCCTGTCTCAAAGAAATCAAATAATACTTTATTCTTATTAGATGCGCAGACAAATTTGCCGATTGGAATACCCATCTGTTTTGCATAATAAGAAGCTAGAATATTACCAAAGTTTCCTGTTGGAACGACTACATTCATAGGTTCCCCGGCCTTTAATGCACCCTGTTTTAATAAATCAGCATAAGCCTTTACATAATATACAACCTGTGGCACTAAACGTCCGATGTTGATTGAGTTTGCAGATGAGAACTGGAATCCGTTGTCATTCATCACTTTCGCTAACTCTTTGTTAGAGAACATCTTCTTAACACCTGTCTGAGCATCATCAAAGTTTCCTTTGATTCCGATCACGTATGTATTGTCACCCTTCTGTGTTACCATCTGTTTTTCCTGAATTGGGCTGACTCCAGACTTTGGATAGAATACGATGATCTTTGTTCCCGGTACATCTGCAAATCCTGCTAAAGCCGCTTTTCCTGTGTCTCCGGATGTTGCTGTTAAGATCACGATCTCATTCTTTACATTATTCTTTCTTGCTGATGTTACAAGTAAATGTGGCAGAATAGATAATGCCATATCTTTAAATGCGATGGTTGCTCCATGGAATAATTCCAGATAATATGCTCCATCTACTTTCTTTGTCACTGCGATCTCTTCTGTATCAAATTTGCTGTCATATGCATTATTAATGCATGTCTTTAATTCTTCTTCTGTAAAATCTGTAAGGAATTCTTTCATGACTGCATAAGCAATTTCCTGATAGGACATCTGTGTCAGATCTTCCAACGATACATTTAATTTTGGAATGCTGTCTGGTACAAATAATCCTCCATCGCTTGTTAATCCTTTTAAAATAGCTTCAGAGGCGGTTGCTGTTTCTTCACTATTTCTTGTACTGTGGTATACTAAATTCATATTTCCCTACCTTTTCTTCTATTAAATATACGTGTTTCTGTTGGTTTTTGATTATATCATATGTTGTTCCTGTCTACAACTGATTTTCATGAACTATATCTTATACAATTACAAATGTCAGCATGAGACGGACACCACTGATCAATGCTTTTTCATCAAAATCAAACTTTCCATGATGGTTTGCAGGGTGGTCGCCGCCACCGATAAATGCAAAACATCCATCCATTTCTTCCAGATAATTTGCAAAATCTTCTCCTAACATCATTGCTTCAACATGGGTAAACTCTGATGGATCAAAGACTTCCCCTGCTTTCTCCATGACATCTTCTACAACACCCGGATCATTGATCAGTGCCCCATGGCTTGATTGTTGAAAATCAACCGAAACATCTACTCCATACATCTGTTCATGGGCTTTCGCAATCTCTTTGACTCTGCTCTCGATCATCTCCTGAGCTTGTCTGGAAAATGTTCTTGCAGTCCCTTCGATCTTTGCTTCCCCTGCGATCACATTTCTCGCTGTCCCGGCTTCGACCTTTCCGATCGTTAAAACTGCTGGATCTAATGGATTTAAATTCCTGCTGATGATGCTCTGAAAATTCATAACCATGGAAGATACTGCCACTGCAGTATCAATCCCTTCATGTGGTTTTCCTGCATGTCCTGATCTTCCGTATAAATGAACTGCCAGCCAGTTTGTCGCTGCCATTCTTGGGCCTGCTTCCAGTGAAATCTTGCCAGACGGTATACCGTTAAAAATATGGACTCCATAAATGCGTTTCACACTGTCCAAAACTCCTGTCTTCAACATGAATCTGGCTCCTTCTGCGGTTTCTTCCGCAGGCTGAAATACAAGATATACTCTGCGGTCAAGTTCTGATTCATGTTTCTTCAATATCTTTGCTGTTGCAAGTAAGATTGCTGTGTGTCCATCATGTCCACATGCATGCATACATCCGTGATTCAAAGATGCAAAATCAAGTCCTGTCTCTTCCTGTACTTCCAGTGCGTCCATGTCTGCCCTTAATGCGATCGTTTCTTTCTTGCCATTGCCAACAACTGCAATGATTCCTGATGGATCAAAAATCTTATAAGAAATCTCCCATTCTTCCAGATGTTCTCTGATATATTCCATCGTCATCGTTTCATGAAATGCTATCTCAGGACAACGGTGCAGTGCTCTTCGAAATTCGACCACTTCTTCCTGTATCGCATATGCTTCTTCATTTATATCCATATTGATTCCTTTCTTTGTTTCCTTACCTTCCTGTGATCTTCATGATCAAAGCTACGATCACACCGATAATGATCACGGGGCCTAACACAACCATCATTGCACTAAATACATGAAATAGTAAATAAATGATAAAAATAAATATGATCACTGACAGTAGACATCCAAGTTTGAACTTTGTAGAATTCATCGTAAAAATATGTGTGTTACCACCAAACATATCTTCTGGTGTTCCTTCATCCTGTTCCTCTTCGTAATACTCTGTCTGTACATAGTCATCATCCTCACCTTTGGCATCAATGATCGATCTGGCGATCAGTCTCGGACTTCCTAATTCATTCAATACATCCTGTTCGTTCTTTCCATTTCGGATCTGCTCATTGATATAATCCTCATAGTAATTCATGTTCTCCTGAATCACTGCCTGTGATACCATTCCCTCTAAGGAAGATCTTAACTCCTCCATAAATTGTCTTTTTGTCATATATCATTCTCCATCTTTATTGTAGAAAATCTCTGATTCCTTTAATACATGGCAGACACCATCTTCAATCTGAATCGTTGTCACACCACAGTTTTCCTGTCTTGGCGCATGCCAGTATTCCTTAATCTCTCTCTGATAAATATATGTAAGTAAGCTGTGGATCCATGCTCCATGAGAAAATACTGCTATATGTTGATATTTTTTCTCATTTGGCAAGATCATATCATTGAAAAAATCAGATGATCTTGCGATCACCTCTTCGTGTGTCTCACATCCTTCAATTTTTTTAAATTCTTCTGGCGCATCAAAGAATTTGAGAAATGGATCCTGTCTTTCTCTCAATTCCTTTAACGTTGCACCCTCAAACGATCCAAAACACGCTTCTTGAACCCGTTTATCTTCATATAGCGGAATATTCCTGCCTCCAAGAATGATCTCTGCTGTTTCCTTCGCACGTTTCAACGGACTGGTATATGCGATATCAAATGGAATATGTCTAAGACCTTCTCGCGTAATAAATGCCAATTCTCTTCCATATTCATTCAATTCGATGTCTGAACTTCCCTGAATCTTAAATTCCTTGTTCCAATCTGTTTCTCCATGTCTGATCAAATATAATTTCAAACCAAGCACCTCCAATTTACCAATAGCATACCTTATTTTTCAAATCGAGTCCAGTCTTTCTTCCTTGTGCAATTTTTTGTAAAAATGTGAAAAAACTATGGAATTTTTAACGAACTTTGCTATACTAAAGATATACATATAAACTAAAATTTTAGGAGAGAAAATTATGAACATTCATGTTGGAGACGAAATCGAATTAACAGAAGAAGTAGTTCCAGAAAACACTGCTGAGAAATGGGGAAGCGGAAGCCTTCCTGTTTATGCCACACCTGCCATGATCTCTTTGATCGAGCAGTCTGCAGTTAATCTACTGGCTGGAAAACTTGATGAAGGACAGACTACTGTTGGAACAAATTTAAACATTGCGCATGTTTCCGCAACACCAGTTGGTGGAACGATCAAATGTCATTGTTCCTTAACAGAGATCGACCGCAAACGTCTGGTATTCCATATAGAAGTAACTGATAACAAAGGACGTGTTGGAATCGGTACTCACGAAAGATTCATCGTTGCCAGTGAACCTTTTATGGAAAAAGCAGCTAAAAAATTAGAAGATTAATTTTTAACTCTGTGTACGCAAAAGGTGCCGGAATTCTTATTCCGACACCTTTTTCTTATCTTCTTATCTGTTTGTTCCCTTTAAGATTGGAGAAATCTTCTTGTAGATAAAGAATGTGATCACAACACTGCACATTCCTTTGATAAATGTAAATGGCATATTAAACCAGATCAATGCATCCCATAATGTCTTTACATTCTTGTTGATCGCCTGATATGCTCCAAGAATCGCCTGCATTGGCATGAAGTTTGTGTATACTGGATATACAACAAAGTAGTTTGAAAATACACTGACTACTGACATCAGGACTGCTCCTGCTAATGCTCCGATCATTGCACTCTTCTGTGTTTTCTTTCTCTTATAAATAAGTCCTGCTGGTAATACAAAGCATACACCTAAGATAAAGTTAGATAGTTCTCCGACTCCACCTGTCTGTGTATGAAGAAGGTTGATCGCATTCTTGATAAAACATACTGCAATTCCAGATACCGGTCCCATCGCATATGCTGCCAGTAATGCTGGAAGTTCTGAAAAGTCAAACTTGATAAATGGTGGTATCAACATTGGAATTGGAAATTCCAAAAACATCAGCACAGTTGCTAATGCTCCTAACATACCTGTCACTGCGATCGTTCTGATATTGAACTTCGTTCTCTTCATTGTCATTGTGTCTCCTGCCATGATAATTCTCCCTTTCTGATTTAAAATCTTAGCTTTATAGGTTCTCCCTATAAATTAAAAAATCCTGTCCATTTATCTACATAAACGACAGGGCTTCTGACTTGATCACATATCTTCTATCTGCATAACATCTTAAGATATGTCATCCAACCACTTCTTTCATCCAGACTATACTGTTGGTTCAGGATTCTAACCTGATCGGCCAAACGCTCGCGGACTTGCCTCTCTTGGAGTATCACCGCCAGTCGAGAATTGATACTTTCGTATCTCACTCTGCCCTGAAGTTGGAGAATCAATCTTCTCTACTTCAATATTCAATTACCAGAAAATGAAAGTGTTTCCTGTTTATAAATTTTATTATAATAACTCCTGTCTGTTTTGTAAAGTCCCATTTCACATTTCCTTATCTTTACACAAAGATTATTATTTGTTAAAATATACACAAGCAAATTTGCTTTATTGTATGAATTGTTAAGGAGAAAACAACTATGGGAATGCACAAAATCGCTAAAATGCCTTCTCCAGAGGAACTAAAAGAAGAGATGCCTCTGAGTGAAGAAGCAAAACAAATCAAAGCTGCAAGAGACAAAGAAATCCGTGATGTATTCACAGGCGCATCTGATAAATTCTTAGTTATCATCGGGCCATGTTCTGCAGATAATGAAACTGCTGTTATGGATTATCTCGGACGTTTGGCAAGAGTTCAGAAAGATCTTGCTGATAAGTTACTGATCATCCCTCGTATTTATACAAACAAACCTCGTACAACAGGTGACGGATACAAAGGTATGGTTCATCAGCCAGACCCTGAGAAAGCACCAGATATGGCTAGTGGACTTCGTTCTGTCCGCAAACTTCATATGGAAGCATTAGAAGAATTCCATATGCCTGCTGCAGACGAAATGCTTTATCCAGGAAACTGGCCATATATGGAAGATCTTTTATCTTATGTTGCCGTTGGAGCTCGTTCTGTAGAGAACCAGCAGCATCGTTTAACAGTTAGTGGATTTGATATTCCTGCCGGAATGAAGAACCCAACTGGTGGTGACTTAACTGTTATGATGAACTCTATCACAGCTGGACAGCACCAGCATGATTTCATTGCAAATGGATATGAAGTCAAGACAGATGGTAACCCTCTGACACATGCCATCTTACGTGGATCTGTCAACCGTCATGGAAACAATATTCCAAACTACCATTATGAAGATCTGACTCGTGTTGCTTATATGTACGAGAAATTCCAGTTAAAGAACCCTGCTGTTATCGTTGATGCAAACCACTCTAACTCTGGGAAACAATGGGATCAGCAGCCTCGTATCGTACAGGAAGTTCTTCACAGCAGAAGTTTCCTACCTGAGATCAAATCTCTTGTTAAGGGTATCATGATCGAAAGTTATATCGAAGATGGCAACCAGTCCATCGGTAACGGTGTATATGGACAGTCTATCACTGATCCTTGTCTTGGATGGGACAAATCTGCTGCTCTGCTTTACCGCATGGCAGATTATATATAGAAACGTATAAGATCCTAGATATATCACTTCCAAAGGTTCAGGATTCCTGACATGATCGACGGATTGATGAAACTTTCCAGGATGCATCCCAGTATTATAAATGTTATTTCAAACCAAATACTGAAACGAAATAAGAAGGAATGTCTCTGTTCATAGAGCATTTCTTCTTTTTTTTGGGCATAAAAGTTTCGCTTGATCAGCAGCAGCAAGGTGATCACATAACAAATAAAATGTGGAAATAAACTCATAAATACAAGAACCAGTCCTTTGATGCCCATTTGCACGATCTGCAAAGATAACATTGATCCAAAGAAAAATGCCATACAAAATGCAAAACTGTATAAAAAAATCCAAGGTTGCAAAAGATATGCCCCCAGATAAATAAATGCATATTGTTTTCCCCTTTTAAACAAAATATAAAAAAACAGACTGATACTTGCTTTATATAGATCCGTATTATTTAAAACCAGTGATCTTACGGTACCTCCATATGCGAGATAATCCTGGTATACAAAATTTGTAAATACACTCCCAAAGATTAACCCAATGATGATCCATAATCCTGAAAAGAATTTCTCTTTTTCCACAATTTTTTCCTCCTGTCATATCTTATGCAGTGCCTGTCTTTTATATTCTGTTTTCCTGATCTAGTCTTTTATTTCTCCATATTCAGATATCCAAGAACTCCTGAAATTGTTTTTGCATCAATGATCTTTCCAGAAAAGATCATATCTTTGATCTCATCGATTGTATATTCTTCTACATCGATAAATTCATCCTCATCCAAATGCTGTTTAGACAGCTTTAGATCAGTTGCAACATAAATCGGAATCTTTTCATCACAGAAACCGATGGCTGTGATCACGGTCATTAGGTGGGTCATTTTTCCAGCAATAAAACCTGTTTCTTCTTCAATCTCTCTTGTGACACACTCCAGAGGTGTTTCCCCGGGTTCAATTCCACCTGCCGGGATTTCCAGTGTTTCCTGATCAAGGGCATTACGGTATTGTCTTACAAGTAAGATCGTTCCTTTATCTGTAACAGGAACAACAGCTGCTGCCCCTTTATGTTTGACCAGATCCCATGTGACAACTTTGTCGCTTGGAAGTTTTACAATATCCTCATAAAATCCAACAACTTTTCCCTGATGTATCAGATGTTGTTCTAGTTTCTCGTATCCTTTCATAAAAAATCTCCTTTATTTATACTTTTGACACTCACGTTATAAATTGGAAAAAGCGATAGATTTCTCTATCGCTTCTTGTTATTTCGCATAGTCAACAACTCGTGACTCTCTGATCACATTGACCTTGATCTGTCCTGGATAATCCAGATTCTCTTCGATCTGGTTTGAGATATCTCTCGCCAGTAAGATCATATCATCGTCACTGATTTGTTCAGGAACTACCATAACTCGAATTTCTCGACCTGCCTGAATTGCAAAAGTTTTATCAACACCCTGGAAGGAGTCTGCGATCTCTTCCAGCTGTTTTAATCTTGTTGTATAACTTTCCAGTGTCTCGCTTCTTGCACCTGGACGTGCTGCTGAGATTGCATCAGCTGCCTGTACCAGACATGCGATCAATGATTCTGGCTCTTCATCCCCATGATGAGATGCCACTGCATTGATGACAATTGGATTCTCCTTATACTTCTTACACAGATTCACACCAAGTTCTACGTGAGAACCTTCTACTTCGTGGTCGATGGATTTACCAATGTCATGAAGCAGACCTGCTCTCTTGGCCATTCTCACATCGACACCGATCTCTGCTGCTAAAAGTCCGGATAACTGAGCAACTTCCATGGAATGCTTTAATGCATTCTGTCCATAGCTTGTACGGAACTTCATTCTTCCAAGAAGTCTGACAAGTTCTGGATGGATTCCATGAACCCCAAGTTCTAATGTTGCTGCTTCCCCTTCTTCGCGCATCATAGTTTCGACTTCTTTTGTAGCTTTCTCAACCATCTCCTCGATGCGTGCCGGATGGATTCTTCCATCCACGATCAATTTCTCTAAAGCGATTCTTGCGATCTCGCGTCGAACCGGATTAAAGCTTGACAGTACAACAGCTTCCGGTGTATCATCGATGATCAATTCAACTCCCGTAGCGTTCTCAATGGAACGGATATTACGTCCTTCACGACCGATGATCCTTCCTTTCATCTCATCGTTTGGAAGCTGTACCAGCGAAATCGTTGTCTCTGCCACATGATCAACTGCACACTTCTGAATTGCAGTTACCACATATTCCTTGGCTTTCTTTCGGGCATCTTCTTTCGCTCTTGTCTCCATTTCTTTGACATACATTGCTGTCTCGTGTTTCACATCTTCTTTTACTGCTGATAATAATTGCTCTTTTGCCTGATCAGAGGTCAACCCAGAAATTCTTTCCAGTTCCTGTAGATGTTTTGCCTGCAGTTCCTGCAACTGAGCTTTCTCTGTATCGATGTTCTTTTCTTTGGCTGTTAATGACTGTTCTTTGCGTTCCAGCACGGTTGCTTTCTTCTCGACAGTCTCTTCCTTAGAAAGAACTCTCTGCTCATACTTCTGCAGTTCTGCCCTGCGTTCTTTTGTCTCTTTTTCGAAGTCATGTCTCGCTTTTATAGTTTCTTCTTTTACTTCCAAAGAAGCTTCACGTTTCTTCGCATCTGCTGCTTTGATTGCTTCATCTATAATCTCTCTTGCTTTATCTTCTGCATTCCCGATCGTAATTTCCATTGCCTTCTTGCTTCTTGTATTCGCTACATAGGCAGATACCGGAACTGCGATAACCAGAGTTGCGATAATGGCTATAATAATACCAACCACAGGTTTCCTCCTTATTCAATTTTTTGTGTATTCACACTCATTTAATTTTATATGTTTTTAACATAAAAGTCAAGGAAGGGATACCTCTTCTGTTCGAATTATCATTGCTGTTTTTCCTTGGATCGTAAGTCCCCCTCCAAAATCAACGGAATCTCCTGTGATCAGATCAATCCCGCATCCTGCCTGAGCATCAAAATGTGCTGTAAATTCGCCATCACCACAGTTCATTGCAAAAATGATGCGGTCTTCATTCGTTCTTCTCTGGAATACAAGAACATCTGGTGCAATCGCTAATTGTAAGTAATCACCGTATTTTAAAGCTGGTGATCCAGCTCTTACTTTTGCCAATTGTGCGATATAGTTTGTTAATTCATTTTCTACTAAATCTTCTTTATGGATTCTTGGACGCAGGCTGTCATCACTTCCCTGTTCTTTCTTTCCTTCCATTCCCCATTCACTTCCATAGTAAACACCCGGAACTCCTGGCATCGCAAATTCCATTGCATAGATCAATGGTAAATGCTCTTTATCCTCTAACTGACTTGCGATTCTCTCCACATCATGGTTATCTACAAAATTATATAATGGAAGTCCTTTGTACAACGTCCATTCTTCTGGTCCAAACTGACGGTTTAGGGAATATCCGATCTCATGCATATTGTGTGTATTGAAACTTGAATACAAACCTTTATAACATTCATAATTTGTCACAGAATCCAACAGCTCTGGATTCACAAGCTGTGTGTAATCACCATGAAGCATTTCTCCGATCATCAAAAATTCTGGTTTCTTGCTGTGAACAAAGTCAACCAACACTTTCATGAAATTGCGGTTTAACATATAAGCAACATCCAGTCTTAATCCATCAATCCCTAATTTATCGATCCATATTCCGACAGATTCTAATAAATAATTTCTAACCTGTTCGTTGTCAAGATTTAATTTGACCAGTTCAAAATGTCCTTCCCATCCTTCGTACCAGAATCCATCATCATAGCAGCTATTCCCATCAAAATTAATATAGAACCAATCTTTATATGGAGAATCCCATTTCTTTTCTCTCACATCTTCAAATGCAAAGAACTCTCTTCCGACATGATTAAATACCCCGTCTAAGATCACCTGGATTCCTTCTTCATGCATGGCATCACACATCTTTTTAAAGTCTTCATTGGTTCCAAGTCTCTCATCGATCTTCTGATAATCTTTTGTATCATATCCATGATCACTGGATGAAAATACAGGTGAAAAATATACTGCATTCATTCCTAATTTTTTAATATGTGGAATCCAGTCTATCATCTCGAGAATTCCATGAGATGGCTGCCCATCTGTTAATGCTCTTAGTGGAAACACTTGATAAATCATTAATTCGTTCATTTTCATAGTCTCTTTTCCTTTCTGTCACTCTGTGCTTTTTAACGATTCAACCATATCGATCTTCTTCAATTGGAAATACACGAAGGCATTTACAAGAATCGAAAAAGCGATTGTTAGTAAAATACTGTAAATATAGCTTTGCACATAAATCTGCCTTCCAAACATGATCAAGTCAACTTCTGTTGTGAAGATTACGTATTTGTGTAAAATAATTCCTAAAATAATTCCTGCGATCGTTCCAAGGATCGTTAAAAGGATATTCTCTCGATACACATACGCTCCGACTTCACCGTCATAGAATCCAAGAACTTTGATCGTTGCAAGTTCCATTCTACGCTCGGAAATGTTAATGTTATTTAAGTTATATAATACCACAAATGCAAGAAGTCCTGCAGATACGATCAGAACAACCACCACAATATTTAAGTTATTGACCATATCTGACATTGTCTTCTCATCGTCGGCACAAAAATGCAGTGTTGAGGCTTCATCTCTTGCAAGAATCTGTTTTCCATTTTCCTGCATCTTTTTCTTAGATATATTCTTTTCAATACAATATATACCTGTCGTTTGTGCTTTTTTATGATACAGTTTCTCATAAAGTTTTGGTGTCATGTAGACTTTATGCTGCATGTAATTTTCTGTGATCTGACTTATTTTTGCTGTGATCTGTTTATCTCCAGACCGTTGGATCTTGATCGAATCTCCTTTTTTCACACCAAGCAGGGACGCTGCCTTTTCTGTTAAGATGATCCCATCATCATCTAACTGATACTTTGTTTTACTCTTTCGATCCTGAAGGCTGATATAGCCATTCAGATTTTTTTTGGACATTGGCTGGATCATCGTTGCATCCTGTTTTTTCCCATTAGCATGGATCGTCACTGCAGATTCGCTTACTTCTATCAAATCTGTCATATGTTCTTGTTTCTTTGCATACTGGATCAGATCTTCTTTCTTTGTCTCGCTAATCCCGTCTTTGTGTGTGATCGAGAAATCATAAGTAATGATCTCCCCATACTGCTTTTCTGAGATTGCTGAAATCGAATCTTTGATTCCAAATCCTAAGAGTAATAATGCCATACATCCGCCGATTCCAAAGATTGTCATAAAGAATCTCTTCTTGTAGCGGAAGAGGTTTCGCATCGTTGCTTTCCAGATAAAACTTAATCGTTTCCAGATAAATGGAATCCGTTCTAACAAAATCCTTTTTCCTTCTTTTGGAGCAACTGGACGCATCAGCTGTGCAGGTTTTTCTCTTAATTCTTTATAACATGCAGATAATACTGCTAAAACAACAACTCCAACCGCCAGTCCACCTGCCATCACAGAATATTCGATTTCTAATGGCGTATAGACATCTCCCAGTCCTGTATACATCATTTTATAAGCGTTAATGATGATCCATGGAAGCAGTTTTTCACCGATCACTGCCCCTAGAATACTTCCACTAAGCGTTGCTGCGAGGGCATAGGTCACATATTTCATTGCAATATGAACTCCACTGTATCCCAATGCTTTCATCATACCGATCTGTGTTCTCTGCTCTTCAACCATACGTGTCATCGCTGTTAAGCTTACCAGTGCTGCAACTAAGAAAAAGATGACCGGTACCACTCGTCCTAACGCTGCAATCCTGTCTGCTTCCTGTCCGTATTCCACATAAGACTGCATCTTCTCACGGTTTAAGACATACCATTTCCCTTTCTTGATATCCTTAACATCCTGTCTGGCATCTGCAATCTTCTGCTCGGCTTCCTTGAATTTCTTTTCTGCTTTCTTTCTTGATCTCTTTAATTTTTTCTCCCCGGATGAAAGTTTTGATTCTGCTTTTGCAATCTTTTTTTCTCCGGAGGTGATCTGTTTTCTTGCTGATACTAATTTTGCTTCATTTGTTTTGATCGTTTGCTTTGCTTTCTTTAGCTGGCTGCTTTTTTGATCCAAGGTTGTTTCAGCCTTTGCAATCTTTGTCTTTGCCCTGCTGATCTGTTTTTTCCCTACATTGATCTTGCTTCTTGCTGTCTTGATCTGTTCTTTTCCTGCATTAATCTGTGCTAAGGAAGCTTTCGCTTCTTCCTGTGAGATCATTCCAGCCTGCATGGCACCCTGAATCTGCTGTTCTTTTGTCTGTAAGTTCTTCTCCTGTGTCTTTAGCTTTGCCTCCTGTGTTTTTAATTCTTTGCTTTTTGACCGAATTGTTTGTTTCTGTGTCTTTAACTGCTTTCTGGCATTCTGAATCTGTCTGATCCCTGACTGATACTGAGCTTTTGCATTCTTGATCTGTTGCTCTCCATCAGAGATCTCTTTCTTGCTTTTCGCTAATTTTGCTTTGGAATCTTTGATCTTTTGTCTGGACTTCTTTAGCTTTTTCTCGGCCTGATCTAGTTTCTTATATGCTTTTTTTCGTTCTTTTTTGAATTTCTTTTCTTTCTTGTCGATCTTCTCTTCGGCTTCTTTCTGAACAGATCTTAACCGTTTCTCATTTTCTATTTTGGAAATATCTTTGATCTCTTCTTCCAGCTGTTTTACTTTGTTTTTGTAAGCATCACTGTAGGCTCTCTCTTGCTTCGCTCCCTTCGCAGTCAGATAAACTTCTGTATAGATATCTGAGGAAAATTCTGATGGTTGCACCACAATAAAGCCTGACAACGTTCCCGTTCCAATGCCAGTGCTTCCTCTGGATCTTGAAAGATATTCTGATGAACTTCCGATTCCTGTGATCTTATAGGTTGTATCTTTCAGAGTATCCTTAAGATCATCTTCATTTCCAGAAGACAAATTTAAAACGTCCCCTGTTTTCAGATCATTTTGCTGGGCATACCATTCATCTACCAGACATTCTCCCGATGCTTGTGGAAGTTTTCCATCTATGATCGTTATCTGGTTTAATTTATCAGTCTTCCCCATAACTTTGATTGCATGTTCTTCGTCACTTCCCTGCTTCCTTGCGATCACATCTACAGAATGTCCTCCTTCGACCGACTGCACATTTTTTAACTTCCGAAGGGCTGTCAGATTCTCTTCTGAAATCCCAAGTGTTCCCATGACTTTGACATCCATCAGCCGACTTCCATCAAACTGGTGGTCTGCTGTGATATGCATATCTTTTTGTGTCACACGGATTCCTGAATAGAATGCAACGCCCAGTACAACGATAAAAAAGATTGATAAAAATCTCGGAAGGGTTCCTGTGATCGTTCTGTATATATCTTTATGTAATGCCGTTTTCTTCATACGCATTTCCTACCATTCAATCGTCTCCACCGGCTGAGGGTGTTCGTTTATCGTAATATTGCTGATCTTTCCGTTCTTCATCTCGATCACACGGTCTGCCATCGGTGCGATCGCAAGGTTATGTGTGATCACAACCACTGTTTTTCCTTTCTTGTGACAGGTATCCTGCAATAATTTTAAAATAGATTTTCCTGTCTGATAATCCAGGGCACCAGTTGGCTCATCACAGAGCAAGATCTTTGGATTCTTTGCCAATGCACGTGCAATAGAAACTCTCTGCTGTTCCCCACCAGATAACTGCGCAGGGAAATTATTTAGACGGTGTCCAAGTCCCACATCTTTTAATACTTCTTCTGCTTTCAGAGGATTCTTACTGATCTGAAGTGCCAATTCTACATTCTCTGTTGCAGTAAGATTGGGCACCAGATTGTAAAACTGAAATACAAATCCTATGTCATCTCTTCGATATCCTGTCAGTTGTTTTTTATTCCATTTGGAGATATCTTCTCCATCAATATAAACAGCGCCACTGGTCGCAGTATCCATACCTCCTAAAATGTTCAAAACGGTAGTTTTTCCTGCACCACTGGCGCCAATGATCAAGGCGAACTCACCCTGATCCACCGTAAAATCGATCCCATCTACGGCTTTGGTGATCACCTCTCCTGTCTGATATATTTTCTTTACATTTTCTAACCGAATCAGCTCCATAAATATGTTCTCCTTTACGTACAATTTTAACATATTTTCATTGATTCGACTAGTCTGCTACTTAAACTGATTTAATGATTCATCATATTCGTATCCGATCATGGAAAGCTTTTGTTTTACTTCATTTTGATCGAGATCGAGTGACTTACAAAGGTCTTCATATGAATCATAAAAATCTCGTAATTGTGTATTGATGTAGCTTAATAACATCACTGGGTCTTTTGGTATCATGTCTGTCTGCTACTCAAAATGTGATTAAACATACTCACATCGAGATAATGTAGACTCTCACGAGTTCTACTTACTACTTCATCGTGTATGCTTTGGATTGACCGAAATCATATCTACTCACAAGTTCTTGTACACTCCACAGTCGTAAATTCCCGAAATAGCCTTCGGTACATACCTACGTTTGCGTTTATTTATGCAATTTCGTAAGTCGTAGCATCTCTCAAATTAAGTGCAGCATTGAAATCTCTATCTTCGCTATAACCACAATCACATTTGAAAATTCTATCTGAAAGTTTTAAATCTTTCTTGATTGCTCCGCAACAGTGACAGGTTTTAGATGATGGATACCATCTGTCTACAACTCGAAGTTCAATTCCGTTTTCATTGCATTTCGCCTGAAGCTTTATTCTGAATTCATAAAACTTCTGCGAAGCAACTGCCTTTGAAAGATGTTTGTTCTTCATCATTCCTGATATATTTAAATCTTCTATCGTTATATAAGATGGTTTGGTTTTCACTATCTCTGCGATTGTTTTATTGATGTGATCCGTACGAATGTTATCAATTTTATGATGAAGTTTCTGTACTTTAAGCCTCTGTTTTTGTATATTTGCTTTTTGAGTAGATTCTCCTTTCTTTAAATTTTCATACTTTCGAGAAAGATTTTTCTGTTCTCGAATAAGTTGTTTTCCAAGTTTTTTTAATCTTACTGATCTATTAATGTTCTTATAAATTTTACCATTGGAAACAATGGCAAAATCCTTTATCCCTAGGTCGATACCAATTCCTTCATTGAAACTATTAGCTATCTTGTTATTTGGAATTTCTACAAGAGCTGAAACATAGTATCTACCAGCTTTTATTGACACATGACCGCTTTTAATTACATATCCATCTTTTGTTGTTGGAATATATCCTTTTTCTTTAATGCGAACCCAACCAAGTGATGGAATATTGATCCTGTGTCTTTGACAACGGCAATCTTTTGGATTGTTCTTTACAAAATACATTTTCACATCAGATCTATTCTTTTTTTTAAATCTAGGGAAACTACTCTGATGTTTAAAAAATCTTATAAATGCGGCTTGTCCATTATTTACTGCTTGTGTTACTGCTTTTGAATAAGCTTCCTTAATCCAAAAACATTCTGGATGCTTTGGAAGATACTCATTGTTAAGCCATACTCTAAATTGGTTACTGCTCATAAACTTTTCGCCTTTATTATAAAGCTCTTTATTATGAGCAAGGTAGAAGTTGTAAATATATCTACAAGTTCCTATTGTTTTACGAATTTTGGCTTTCTGCTCCTCTGTTGGATTTATTTCTGTCTTGAAGCTCTTTAGCAATTTCCTCATCCCTTTCTATTTGTTTTTTATACTTACGAAGCCCATACAGCCTACAAGAGAACACATGGAGTATTGAAACAATATCCTGCACAAGTTCTTCTTGTGGTGATAGTTCCTCATTGTTTACTACCACTATAGTCGTATTAAACTTCATACAGAATTTTTCAAACCAATCATAACTAAATCTAATAAATCTATCTTTATGGGTTACTATTATGGTTTTAATTTTTTGTTCCATTACTTCATCTAATAATTTGTTCCACTTTTTACGGTTGTAATTAAGACCACTTCCATAATCTTCAATACACTGGTCTACAATAATTCCTTTTGCATTACAAAACTGTCTTAAAAATGCAACTTGATTTAGTAAATCATCTTTTTGATTTCTTGTAGACACTCTAGCATAAATAACTACATGACGCTTATCATTTTCAGTATTTATACCTTTACATTGTAGATACTGGTCATAAGTGTAATAGCGTCTATTAGTTGGAGTTCGGTTTGCTTTTAGAGTTCCTTCTCTGTCCTAACGTTGTAATGTCTTAACAGATACACCTAAAAATTCAGCAAAATCTTTTGGCTTATAATTTGTGATATTTGATGTATTCATTATAGCACTCTCCTTTGAGTATATTTAAATACATTTAATCACATTTGTTAATTATTTTAGATTCTTAATATTTCCTCCTAATATCTTTGTCTTTATACTTCTGTCACTTATATCATAAAATATTATTTAAAAAATTGGTTGTAGACCCGCCATTGTTGATCAGTGATGATAAAACAAACTCTTTCAAAACAAAATATGATATAAATGTTGCAACCAATATGGGGATCAATACAACATATGCGATCATATCTTTCTTCGTATTCGGATAACTCATCATTGCAACGATCATATAGATCATACCAAGGACTCCTCCAACTACAATGATCAGAATCGCGAACTGATACATTCCTAAAAACAATCCTAAAATTCCAAGGATCCATCCTAGACTTAATCCCAAAGATCTCATTCCTGCGATCTGACAGCTTTGAAACCAATTGATATCCGCTTCTGCCACCGCTTTCATTAATCCCATGACAAGTGCTGCGATCACAAGTGATACGATGATCACGATAATTCATTTTTCTTCATTCTTTTCTCCTCTTCTCTCGTAATACCGGTCAACACCATCTGCAATTCCTTCTGCAAGCATTGATTGATAATGATTGTCCGATAACTTCTGGTCTTCCTCTGGGTTTGACATAAATCCCATCTCAACGATCGTCACTGGAATCTTACTCCAGTTGATCCCTGTCATCTCATCTGTCTGCGTTACACCGCGGTTCACTGCCCCAGTCCTTCTGCATAATGTACTTACCACACATTCTGAAAGTTCCTGACTATCTGCCGCGATCGATCTGCAATATGGATTCGATAATGTCGGACTCATTGTCAACGCCCCATTTGCAGACTGAGAATCTGCACTATTGCAATGAATCCTTAATAAAATATCTGAACCACTTTCATTTGCCATAAGAGCACGCTTTTTATTGCTGAGTGACACATCATTCGTCTCACGGATCATATATACATCATATCCTCTCGCGATCAATGCACTTTTTAGCTTTAACGAAACTTCCAAATTCACCTGATATTCTGTTCGTTTTGTGACAACACCTTCGGTTCCTGATGATACCATCGGTTTTGTCTTATCAGAACCAGGTCCGATCGCTTCTTTTTCACTCATCTGTTTCTTTTGGTGTCCTGCATCGATTGCGATCTTTATACGATCTTCCTGTTGTTTTGATTGTTCCTGATCAACCGTTACTTCATTCTTTTTTTGTGTTGTCTTTTGCTTGATGATCTCTGTTCTTTTTTCTGTCGTTGGTTTTGGATGATCTTCACTGATCATTTCATCATCATTGCTGCATCCAGCACAGAAAAAACAAAGGATCATACATAAGATCATGATCTTCCATATCTTTTTCATACCTTTTATCCCTCTCATTTATAATGCTGCAGTTATCCTATGGCTCTACAACATGAAGCTCTCCTGTCACAGAATCCATCACATATCCAGATATCTTCACATCTTTTGGAATCAATGGATGTTTTCTCAACATTTCCACAGAATCTTTTACAGAACTTTCCACACAGTCAAATCCTTCCAGCCATGTATCAAAATCAATACCACAATGACGGATCAGCTCAATCTTCTCCTCATCGACTCCTCGATCCATCATATGTTCTATCATCATATCACTATTAATATGCTGTACACCACAGTCGCTATGTCCAATGACCATGACTTCCTCTATTCCAAGTTCAAAGATTCCGACTAAAACACTTCGTACCACACTTCCGAAGGCATGGCTTACTACCCCACCGGCATTCTTGATGATCTTCACATCTCCATTCCTGATCCCAAGGGCTGCCGGCAAAAGTTCTGTCAGTCTTGTATCCATACAAGTGATAATTGCGATCTTCTTGTCTGGATATTTGCTTGTCTTGTATTGTTCATACTTCTTTTCTTCTACAAATTCTTTGTTATATTTTAAGATTTCATCTATCATAACTTCTACTCCCTACCTCAATGTAATATCTGCCGTTTTTCCCTTGCAGGCTTTTAAATAATCTTCGGTCGTAAGTTCAATCTGGATTCCATTTTTACCGCCACTTACAATGATCTTCTCCTGTGCATTGGCGCTTTCATCAAGTACTGTTGGATAGTCTTTCTTCATTCCGATCGCTGTACATCCACCGCGAATATATCCTGTGATCTTATTGATATCCTTGACATGGATCATCTCCACAGACTTCTCACCTGCTGCCTTCGCTGCTTTCTTAAGATCTAATTCCTGATCGATCGGAATGACAAATACAAAATACCCTCCACCTTTTCCTTCAGTCACGAGGGTTTTAAATACTCTTTCATATGGTTCATTTAACATATCTGCGATGGTAATTCCATCAATAAATTCTTTACATTCATAACGATGTACTTCAAATGGGATCTTTGCTCTCTCAAGCATCCGCATTGCATTTGTTTTTGGTTCTTTCTTTGCCATCTTATAATGTCCTCCTTACTGATCGTTTTATCTGGCAAAATTTACTTTTGACATTCTCATCATATTTTACCTTGCAAATACTCCATAGATCAAAGAAACATAACATGCAAAATCTCCGATTCTTTTTCTTTGATATCCAAGTTCTTCTCTCCATTTTGCTTCTTTGCCATGCTCTTTTGTATATGCTGCCAATTCATCTAAAGAATGGATCACGCTATCGTGCATCACTGTCCTATCATCATTGCTTCTGTCTGTCTTCGGTGTGATCTTCCAATGTGCGCGGAGGCTTCCATAATCGATCATACAATGAAGTGCATGATCCCATAACTTGTCATAGATTTCATCTTCTTCAAGATTCTCTTCTAACAGTTCTTCATAAACCTTCATCGCCTGCTCAAATTCAAGATTATCTGGCATTTTTAGATAATTCTCATATATAAAATCTTTCTGCATAGTGGCCTCCTTTATTTCTTTGGCATACATTTTTACACTACTTGTGCACATTATATCATATTTTCTCATATAGTGAGAGTAAAAGATCTTCCGAGGATATTTTATGCCAGAAATACAAACTAACAATCTTGTCGATCATGGACAGTTAAAAATACAGGTAACTTCAGGACAAAGAGCCGTCCCGATCCCTAACGCTACGATCGAGATTTCTTATACTGGTGATCCTGATTCTGTTCTTGAGACTGTATCTACTGATGAAAATGGGCAGACACCTGTCGTTGACCTTCCTGCTCCTCCTGTGGAATACAGCATGTCTCCGAGTGAGAATCAGCCTTATTCTGAATATAATCTAAAAATACATTCTGATGAATATAAACCTGTCACGATCTCAGGTGCACAGATTCTTTCTGGTGTGGAAGGCCTGCAGCCTGTTTCCATGATTCCTGAAGAAACCCACACTCCAACAGAAGAACACCCGATCGTGATCGGTCCGCATACTTTATGGGGTAATTATCCTCCAAAAATTGCGGAATCTGAGATCAAGCCAGTCAACGAAAGCGGTGAGATCGTTTTAAGCAGGGTTGTGATCCCTGAATATATTATTGTTCATGATGGTCCTGTCGGTGATAAAACTGCGCAAAATTATTATGTCCGCTATAAAGATTACATCAAAAATGTTGCCGCCTGTGAGATTTATTCCACTTGGCCAAGGGCAACGCTTGAAGCAAATATTCTTGCGATCATGTCATTTACTTTGAATCGTGTGTATACAGAATGGTATAGAAATAAAGGGCATGATTTTACGATCACATCTTCTACAGCTTATGATCATAAATTCATTCCTGGAAAGACAACTTATAATTCTATTAATACGATCGTTGATGAGATTTTTGCAGATTATCTGTCTCGTCCGAATGTGAGACAGCCGATCCTTACGCAGTATTGTGATGGGAAGAAGGTGTCTTGTCCCGAATGGATGGCATTACTGTAAGTGCGTATAAAGTTTTTTATAAGAAAAATAGCCAGGAAATCCCTGACTATTTTCGCTTTTCAACAAACTCTTTCATCATCTTTGTTAACTGGCTTGCCTGACTGACGCCTTCTTCTTCACAAGCTCTCGCAAATTCTTCTACTACTTCTCTTTTTAATTTATAAGATTTTGACATCCAACCAGCTTTTTTCTCATATTTTTTTGTTGCTATTGTTTGTGGTGTTGGTTTTCCTACTGGCACGCTATCACTCCTTTTCTTTTAAAAGATATATCATATTTATTACATTACTTACAATATTGGTAATCAATGCTATACCTGTAAACAAATCTAATCCATTTTTGACTGCCAAATAACACAAGCACATAAATGTTATCCAGGTTGATATTGTTATTACTTTAACCATAGACATTTTTTCACAGATGATTTAAAATAGGCAGTGGGTAGTTGGATTTACCCACCACCTTGCGATTACTTAAAGAATGCTTCGTATATCATGCATATCGTAGTTACCACACTTTGAATGATGCTGAATACGAGAACCGCTTCTTTAAGTTTTCGCTTTTTCTTTTTCTTGCTCATCTGCTTCTCACCTCCTTATGTATATATAATAACATATGGTGCACCATATGTCAATGTTTTTCCTAAATTTTCATTATTTTTTTGCATAAAAAAAGACCAGGGATTTCTCCCTGGTTTCATTATTTTTTTCTGTTTGCGTACAATGCTTTGCATGTCTTCTTGCCACAGTAAGATCCTGCTGTACTCCATCCTAATCGTTTCCAATATCTCTTAAGCTGTGCAGTCGTCATTTTTTCCCAAATACCATCTACTTCGATATTTGTTCCTGGTGTTAATTCGTTCAATTTTTTCTGCATCCATTTAATCGCACCTTTATCGGACGTCTTCTTTACTGTTGTATATTTCTCTGGATCATACGCTGGTCTTGCAAATCCGCGGATTACACTCTTGCTTCTTGTTCTTCTCATTACTGCACCGCCGTTATCATCGCTACTCTTAGATGTATTTCCTTCAATTGTCGTATATGTTCCATCCTTGTTTGCTTTTTCCACAATTCCAATATGACTCGCTCTTCCTTTTCCAAAATCCATCAAGCAGAGATCGCCTGCCTGTCCAGTTGAGTGCCAGCGATCATGTTTTTTGTAATAATTCTCTACATCCGGACAATATGCTGTTTTTTTGCCCCCGAAGAACAGATCGGATGCATTACACATCCTAAAGATATCCCATACAAATGCGCAGCACCAAGGATAAGAACTCCCTTTTACACTGTGCCCATAGTAATCTGTGTTAAATTTTACATTATTGCTGTTTGCTGGGTTTTCTTTTGTTCCAATGTAGCTTTTTGCTTTTTTAAGAATTGTGCTTGCTTTTGCCATTTATTCTTCCTCCTCATCATTTTCCAGAATATCCGTCTGGTGCTCTACCTGTGATCTAATATTTTTCACTAATGGTTTTAAAAATCCTGGAATTGGAACACCGATATCTTGGATGTTCTCCAAAATTGATATCACCTCATTACATGTAATCCAGATCGCCACAATGCTTGCAATCAAAAACTGAACCTTTATGTCAATTCCTATTTGTGCAGTTGAATACTTAATCATTTCATCGACGATCGCACCAACTACGACAAGCAACCACATTGCAATTTTTTTAAATATTCCACGAATAGATCTATAAGAATTTATATCCTGGTTTCTAAATTTGCTTGCGATCAATCCAGTTCCATAATCAACCAGATTGCTTGATACCATTAGTCCGCATGGAATTGCTAATATTCCTAACAAAGACGATAAGAATGCCAATATTCCCGTTATGATTGCTTTAACATAATTTGCCTGTTCCATATTTTTCTTCATGACCTCACTTTCCTTTCCTTAAAGAAAATTTAATTTTTGCATAAAAATAAGACCATTCCTGGTCTTTCTCTAATTCTTATCATGTTGTTCCTCTGTCTTTCAACTGTTTATGTGTATAAGTCGCTAACTGTTTGTGTGTATAATTTTTGTTTAAGTAATTATGCGTAACAATCGTTACAGAAATCTTTACTTTTCCATTTACAACAACGGGATTTGGAGACAATTCAACTTTTTCAATTTTTATCATTAAATTACCTCCATCTTCTCCCTGTTTTTTATAATTTCATCTGCAATTTTTAATTCTATTTCTAAGGTGTACATCCTGCTTTTTTGCACTGGTTGTATTTTTGCATCAACATAATAACCATTTTTCTCTTCGTCTTTTTCGATTGTACAAACGCCTGCTGCCTCTTGCTTGCCATTATGCAACAACGAAAATTTTGCATCCTTTATCACAAAATAATCATATTGACCTATTGAATGAACAAAATACTTTACATGTCTGTCCTCTCCTAATATGAAAGTTATCATCTTTGTACCTCCTTACATTTTGGGTACATCCTATTGAAGCATATTTTCCTTTCAACTTTTTCAAACAAGTATCCGGAAAGTGGCAACTGATGCACGCAAATGTTTTCACCTTTTACAGTATATAATAATCTTGTTATAAAGCTTTGGTTCCCTGCTTCGTCCTCTGCTATTACTTCGATCACATATTCTCCATCTATATCAAGTGGGACTGGTACATTCCACCAGTCCCCTTTGCTATGATCATAATTCACTTCTATGCCATCGACCTTTCCGAATACTCTTTTGACCATACTCATCTCCTAGTTTGTAACTTCTACACTGATCACGAATGTTTTTCCACAATCTACTGGATTTGGTGTAATCGTTACGCTCTTAATCGTAGGTGCCACTGTATTTAACGTAACGGTACGTGTTACTGTAGTTGTCTTACCAGCACCATCTTTTGCGACAACTATAATTGTGTTTGTACCTTCTGCAAGAGTAAGAGCCTTGTTGAAACTTCCATCGCTTCCAACTGTGACTGCTTCTGCTGCTCCAGAATTAAGCTTAACTGTAACTGTTACAGGACTTGATGTTGCATCGTTGGTTGTACCTTTTACTGTGCATGCAGACTGATTTGTAACAAGTTTGTCCGTTGGGCTGGACAATGTTAATACAGGTGGAACTGTATCTACCTTAAATGACATTGAGCTTGTAGCTGCTGCATTTCCATCATAATCACTTGCATCAAGTTTGATTGTGTGACTACCATCAGATAATGCTGTTGTCGGTGTATATGTACACTGATATCCTTCGGTGATTGCCGTTTTGGCAATTGAATCTCCTGTTATTTTTGTTCCACTATCAATCGTAATTCCAATTGTTTCCGGATTAACTCCTGAATCTGCATCTGTTACCTTCCAGGTAATCGTTGGTTTATTATTCGTTAAGTATGTTCCAACTGTCGGTGCTGTTATCGCAATAATAGGTGCAACTTTTTCTTTTACTTGTAAACGTAAAGATTTTCCAAGAGTTGCATCTGCTGCATCTTTTGTTGTTATGTTTCCTGCAACGTCGGTTGCTTTTACTGTTACTCCGTAATAATGTCCGGATTGATTGTACGAGCTCTTAGACGGAGCTGTTACCGTAGCTTCATACTTTCCACTTGTACTGTTAAGTGTTAACGTATACGTTTGACCGTTAATAGTCGCTTGTACTGTTTTTATAGCCATATCTTTTTCTCCTTTTTCTCTGTTTTTACTCAATAGCACAACTAAATTCTGATACAAAAAGCATAATACAGTTTTTAGGCAATATGACCACACCTAATAACTCAGAAGGTATCATTCATGCCAATTGGCCCGATAACATGGTGCCAGTAGCTATAAGAGTGAAAAAGTATGATCAATGGCGTTATAACGTATTAGGCATGGCATTGTATGGAAAAGAATTATATTTGATAGAAATCCCTTCTGCATATCAAGGATGTCCTTGTGAAGTTATATGCTATAAGTCAAATTAAAATATTTTAATTCCATAGGAAGTTTTCTTTGATCCATACAAGATCACAGCCAATTTTTTTGTTTTGTGGATAACTATTATTTGTCCATAACACATAACAATTCTCATTGTTAACTTCCTGAGATATTGCTTCAACACGTATATAACCAGTATCATATACATGCAATATCGCAGAACTCAAGCGATAACCTTGTTTACGATCAACATAAAAATAGTTGTTTCCAGTACCATTCAATTCGGCATATTGAGTTACAAGTGCATCTTTTAAGTCAGAATTTAGCTGCGTAATAGCATTAGCATTTGCTTTCATTTGTTTATCGATAATATCCATGTTGCTGTTTTGTACATCGACATCATAAAAATCTGTTCCGTCCGGTTTTTCCAATCCATAATTCGTTGTCTTCGTTGCCATCTTCATTCTCCTTTCAGAACAGTATTTCTAACCTGTTCATGTGTGTATTTTTTCAAATAATCATGTGTAAATGCATGTAATGTTTCGTGCTGGTTGTATCGTAACCCTATGTCCATTGTCATGTTCATCGGAACAATTTCATCCATTAATTTTTCAAAATCAGCATACATTTGCTTCCTTGTTAGTTCCACTAAACATTTCAGTTCCATTTCTTCTGGCAATACTACCAGTGTATAATTTCCATTGCCCAGTAGATTATTTAAGCGATTTAAGAGATCGTTGTATGTATATGGATAATCGTCGTACCATTTTATTAGCACTCTAAATCTTCGATCTTCCAGGCTATCTGTATCCTGCGGCTGTATTTTTAGGATTTTTTCTCGTCTCGATATTCCGTATTCGGTTGCTGTGCGAATACAAGTATCAAGATCTCTATCCCTTATTTCTTTTTCCAGGCGTTGCCCAACCTTTTCTTCTGCTGCATAAATTGCCATGATTTCATCTATGTTCTCTATTGCTGCCGGGATTTCTAACTGCATGACACCGCTCCCTTTATTGGTATTACATTTTCTTGCAACGTAATGTTTTCAGTACCGCCATTTATGAGTACGTTTGTTACGTCTGTAATTCCGTCAATATTGTATATCGCGTTTTCTATTGCTGCCCTTCTCACAATAATCGAAGTTGTATCAACCCATGTTTTTCGCAGTGATAACATATATTCTTCGATCGCATCTTCAATCTGCGTTTTCAAACCTTCTGCTGAGTATCCAGTATCGTAAGTCGCTACTGCTGATACATTTACTGTATACTCATTTACGGTTGATATGATCACAGCATGACCTATCGGAGCAATTCCAATTCCTTCTCCATGATTTTGTACCGGATCTACTTGCGTCTGTACTGAATCTATCAGCTCCTTCGATGCTTTTCTGTATTCATCTGATATGATAACAGTTGATATACTGCTGCCTTTTCTCCTGTATGTCTTTTCTCCACCAACTCCATCGATCGCTTCTACTTCTTCTTTGTAGTATGCTTTGTTTCCTGCAAACGGTTTAATTCCAAAAGAATCTTCTATTCGCATCCTGTAAGATTCTTCATCTTCTTCGTCTGTTCCTGGAACCAATAATTTCGTCAACTGTGCATCTTCTAACTCGTCGATGTCGTCCAGGCACATAAGATCTCCGGTCCATCCATTTGGTTCTGTTCCTGCATCTTCACATTCCAGTCTATACTTATGTTCTTCTTCATTGATCACATCTGTTACAATGTAGTTGTAATCATCTCCGCTGAATTCCGTTCCAATCGGTACAGTTGCATTAAATACACCTTCAAATTGTGCTGGTGTTGCTTCTTCTATGTACACACCTTTTTCTTGTCCGAATCTTACCAAATGATCCAGATCAGCAGTGTCGCTGTACTGATTATCAACAAGTGCCGACAATTCTGTATATACTTCTTCCAGTCTTGCTCCGTGTTTTGCACATGAGTGATAAATTAGTGATCCCTCAGATGTATCCAATCCATCTGGCATTTCTTCCATCATTTCTTCCATGATCACATCCATTGTCATATCTTCATACATCTATATTCATCTCCTCATCTCCATACTCTGTTAGCAATCTGAATTTTATATTCATTGTTTCTTTGCTTCTGTCTACTTCAAGATCTGTTATGCCTGTGATATAGGCATTCGGTTCCAAGCATTCTGTTATGAGTCGATTTATCTCGCTTTTTACATATTCATCAGAATGCGTATATCCTATCAAATCATTGATTTCTGATCCGTATTCCCACGAATACTGCACAAAACGATATCTTTCAATTTTAATTGTAAAATACGCCCATACAGCTAACGCTCTTGCTCCTTCTGCTATTTTCCCATTTAGTTTTCCAGAAGAGAAATCAATATCATATTCTTTCGGATAATATTCAATTTCTTCTTCCTCTTCTAATTCTTCTGTATCTTTCTCAAACGGAAACATTACGCACTCACCACCTTGCATATAACTACATATTCTTCATCGTTTATCTGTACGATCAGAACTTTATCTCCATTTTTCAGAGATAATCCTTCTGTAATTAAATAATCATCTTTGTCCAATTTCTGTCCATGATGGATTACTTGTCCATCTGAGACATAAGCAATTTCAATTGATGCCGGATTATCTTTTTTTCCTTGTTTTCTCATAACTTCTAACATTCTTTCATATGCGTTCATTACAAGATTCTCCTTCCCTGCATCCAATGTTTTGCATAGTAACCATTTTGTAAGCTACTTATTCTTACTCCAGCATTAGAACAATGAATAAATTTATTAGATCCGATGTAAATGCCAACATGCGATGGTCCTGCTTTGTATGTTCCCTGGAAGATTACAAGATCTCCTTTTCTCAGATCTTTTTTCTGTACCTTACTTCCTCTTGTCGCCTGAACGTTTGCACTTCTTCCTATCTGCTTCCCTGTCGCCTTTCGAAATACAAATGACGTAAAACCTGAACAATCACTTTTTCCCAAATCAGGTGACGATGCTCCAAATACATAGTTTACTTTTCCTATGTATTTTTTGGCTTTTGATATTACTTTATCTGCTTGCTTGGTATCAACTTTCTTTTGTTTGAATCCTGTTCCATTTCCTATGATCGCATATCCTGTTCGTTTTCCAAATCTGTTGCACTGAGCTTTTGTTTTCATGAGCAAGTCAAAGTGATACACGCCATTTACAATTTTTATTGCGCCACCACGATCATTAACCTTATGAACTTTTTTATCTCTGCTCGTTTTTGTTCCAAGCACTTGTATTTGCGTTCCATATTTCACAGAACCAGGTGCAGCACATGTATATTTACTTGGATCAAGCTTCTTTCCTTTACAATCATAATATCCACCCTCCATTTTATTTGATGCCGGATAATATGCTGTAAATAAGGCTTTCACTTTTCTTCCGTTTAATATGCCTGTACTTACAGTTTCAGAACTTGAACTTGATTCGGTATCATCACTTTCTGTTTCCATGATATTTTTAAACGCCAGTTCTAGCGTCATTGTATGGATTCCATTTTCAAAAGTGTGTGAATCATTTTCAATCCAAAAATTTCCGTCAAGTCCAGAATCTACATCGTGAATTTTGATTCCATAACCAGAGATACACCTTATATCTCCAATTGCTGTTAGAGATGCTGTTTTTTCTAATCCTGTTAAGGTATTCTTTGCTTCTTTTTTTCCATTTCCTTTTTCAACAGATAAAGAATCCTGAAATGTTCCATATGTGCTGATCCAGTTTTTATTAGATACTGTACCGATTTTTTTGTTCTTGGAGTTGTAAATTGCAACCTTGTTGATCATGTTATCAGTTGTTTCTTCATAACTTGATTCTGTTATGCCTTCGCTTTGATTTAGCGTAACATCTAACATTTTTCCTTTTTTGATCACTGATAATTGATCACCTTCCATTAAGATCTGGTAGTTTGTTCCTGTTTTTTTTCGGGCTTTTGTATACGCTCCAAGAATCATGTTGTAATATTCTTTATCTGTAAAAAGCATTTTCTTAATTTTTACTTTTGTTTTTGCAATGTTTTTTACTTTAATTTTCAGATCTTTGCAAATCAGTCTTGTGATCTGTTCAGGCGTTTTTTTCTTGAATTTGTACGTTCCTTTGCTCCTGGTCAGATACAATAAATAATCGTACGCTGTATAGCTTATTGTACCTGCTTCGCCTTTTCGTTCTCTTTTTGTAACTTTTCCATGAAACTTTTTCTTGGAACTATCATAAAAACAAATAAGATCGCCTGTTTTTATGTTTGGCGTTTTTACATTCGGATCTCCTGCTGGATTTGGAAGAGCAAATTCTAAGGATCGTGCAGATGAATAAGCACTTCCTGACCACGTTACTGTATTAACCAGATCAGATATGTCATTTCCTTTCCATGTAATTTTCATACCGTTATCACCAACTTCGTTCCCTGATAAATATATCTTCCTTTACTACTGCTTCTTCTACCATGTTTTTTTGCCGCTTTTTCGATCACGCTTTTATTCTTTGCATAGATCTTCGAAGCGTTGGCAGATTTTCCTGTTTTGCTCTTGGCAATCTTTTTTAATGTATCTCCAGATCGAACGGTATATTTTATAGTCTTTTTACTCTTTGAGTTTCTTTTCTTTCCAGATTTCTTTTTTACTTTTTTCCCTCCCGATGTTTTTTTCTTTGTTTCTGAATAAGATATTGTGATGTACTCTTTTAAACTGATTGTAAATGCTGCATCTCCTGATCCATCTTCTTCTCCATACTCCAAAGATTCTATAGATACATACTTGTTAAAATCGGCTCTTCCAGTTATCACAAGTGTCGGAGTGATCTTGTTCTGTTTCCAGCCCTTTATCTTATTGATGTACGTATATGGATTTGTATTAAATCCTTTGTACTGACAAAAATCATATTCCTGAGCTGGAAAAAAGGAACTTAGCTCTACTGTTTCTAAGTTCCTTTCGCCTAACAGATTTATTTCTCCTTTTCTATGCACATTTTCTGACGTGTTGTTTTGTGACGTTCCGATTTTGAAACTTGATGGCAATACCGGGAACCGGATCTTGTCATTTCCATTGTTTAACCATATTTCCATAACGTTCTCCTTATGCTGGTACTGCTTCTAGTTTGTCTGCAATTCTTTCAGCAATTTTATCAATGTCAGCTTCTTCTCTTACGATGATTGTGTCCGCAAGTTTTTCTATCTTGTAGACTTTCTTTCCTTCATTCCGTGCCATTCTGACAGAATCGTCGTGTGGGTAAACTCTGCTTCCTCTTGGAAGATCTACAATTTCTCCACCTTTCTCATTGATCTGCGCAATTCCACCGCTCCAGTTATTTGTTCCTTTTGCTAGCATTGGAATCTTAGGAATATTGATACCGTATTGTTTTCCACCATATTTTCCAGGCACCCATGATGGAATTTTTACGCTAACTTTATTTAATCCACTGATCGCTGTATTCACAAGTCCAATCACTGTATTAAGTGGAGCTTTTGCAATGCCAACAAGTGCTTCAAACGCTCCCTTGAATATATTTTTTACTCCATTCCACGCCTTTTTCCAGTTTCCAGTAAATACGCCTGAAATAAATTCTATAATTCCTTTAAATGCTGTTGTGACTCCATGTACAACGTCAATCGTCGATTTTAGCCATCCTGAGTATCTTGCTACTACAAATGATAAAACGATAGTAAATGCTTTTTTAAATGCTCCAGAAAGAAATGTTGCTACTGGTCTTAAGCCACTTATAATCTTTCCTGCTCCTTTTCCTATCGTTCCAAATGCTGAACTAGCTGTCTTAGCAATGCTCTTTACAGTTGATCCTAGTTTTTTCGTATCAACGCCTGCTGCATTCAATGCTGTGACTGCCGTTTTTTGCATATTTTTTGCTGCTGCCGTAATTTTATTCCAATTTTTGTAAACCAAAACCGCAGCAATTGCAATTCCTGTCAAGATCAAAACAATTTTTCCACCCGGAGTAATTAAAGAAGCAAAACTTTCTGCCCCTTGGACAGTTTTTATCATTCTTCCGACATTCCAATACAGCGCACCAACTCCTTGTGTTAGTTTCGCGATAATCACGATCGCCGGACCAACTGCCGCTACAATCAATGCTACTTTCACAATAAATTTCTGCGTTTCTGGAGACAACTTCGAAAATCTATCTGTCAACTCGCTGAGCTTGTTCGCTGCCTTTGTTGCTGGCTGTACTACTACCTGTAATACTGCACTTCCAAATACAGTTAATGAATTTTTTACAACATTGATTGTTTTTCGAAGTTTACTCATAGATGTCTGCATATCTTGTAAAGCTTTTTCCGTTGATCCCTGAGCTTTCCCCATCTTTGCAGTCTTCTCTTTGAACGTTTCATACTGGCTTCCAGTCAGTGCCAACGCTGCGGTTAATGCTCTTGAATTGCTAAAAAGCTGAGCCATCTTATTTGACTGCCCACCTGTTTCTTTCTGCAAGATTTTCAGCACTCCCTGCATTCCTTCTGCTTTTATCATAGCCTGACCATTTTCATAGCTGTATTTCTGCATCAGTTTGCTCATGGATTCTGTTGGTTTTAACAAACCTGTGAACAACCCTTTCATCTGTGTTGTAACTTCCGCAGTATTGCCAGTAACACCTGTCAAGGTTGCCATAGATCCAAAGAGTTCTTGGTATGACACATTTAATGATTTTCCCAACGGGAATAGCGGTTGCATCGATGCCGCTAATTCTTTATAGGTTGTGACCCCTAATTTCTGAGTCTGAAAAGCCATGTCTGAGATGCTTTGTGCTGTTTTTACATTTACACTGTCATACCCCTTCATAGCAGAGCTGATCAGTGCCACGGATTCCTGTACAGATGATCCGCCACCCTTTGCAGCTTTTGCCGCAACATTGAAAATCTTTTGTGTTTTTGTTCCAGAGTCTCCAATACTGGAAATCATCTGGTAAACTCCTTCGGATATCGTATGCAGTGCTATGCCTGTTTCATTTGATGTCTTGATTGCCATGTTTTTATAGCTTTTCAAGTGATTATGATTATCGAGCAGTGTGTTTACCTGCCCCATATCCTTTTCAAATGTGTCCGCCATTTTTCCAGAAGCGGCCATGATTCCGATAATCGGCACCGTTACCTTTTTTTCCAACGATGTCCCTACGGATTCTAAGTTTTTTCCAGTTCGCTTGATGCTATTTGCCGTTTTCTGGATCTGTCTTCCCTTCGCTTGCATTTCTGCGGTTGCTTTGGAAAGCGGAGAGGAGAACTTATCCACTAAACGCAACGTTGCATCTACAAATCTATTTGCCATTTAGTTGTTCATTCTCCTTCCTAATGTCCTCAATCTCTTGATGTACAAAAGCAGCCATGATCATTTGTTCATGACTGCTCATTTCTGTAAAATCTCTTGGTAAAATATTATGAAGACGAAATAACCAATACATTGTGTTGATTTCTCCGTCTTCATAGATTAGTTTTTTACATCATTCTCTGTTGCTTCGTCTTCCTGGTCCTTGTAAAAATTATTGATTGCATCTGAGATCTCCTGTATCTCTCCATCAAACAATAATTCAGCTAAGTCTTTTGGTGTTGCTGCTCCAAAATGTTCTAAAAGTCTTTCATCTTTTAGGTTTGGTTCTTTTACTCCGTCCATCAATACAAGGAGATCTGAATCATGTGCATTTACCAGGAGTAAGTTTCCTTTCTTGTCCAATGTATTTAATGCACGTTCTCTCAGCTTTCTTTCTTTGACTTTTCGCAGCGTAATCTCTCCATCTCCAGTCAGTCGTTCCATGTTCTTACTGTGATATGTTTTTGTACATTCTTTTGTCAGTTCTTCTTTGTCTACGCTTAATAATTTATCAATTAAATTCATTCTTTTTCTCCTTCTAATCGTCGATTGTATCCAGCATTTCGGCTGTTGTAAATGTAAATGGAATACTTTCTTCTCCTAACTTGTTTGCTTCCCAGTCAACAAGTTTCACTTCGTCGAACGTACAATTCGTCAATTTAACTCGCTCATTTCCATTCACTGTCGGATCATCTAAGTTCGAAATAATCGTGCATGGTGTGTTTTTTCCATTTTTGATATCTGTCAGAATTCTTTTTTTGAAATAAGATGAAGCGTGGTTTAATTTCAGCGTTCCGCTTCCTTCAATGCCCGTTACCTTTTTTCCTGAATTCAACCTTCCTGTCTGCGGTACGTCTGTTTTTGTAAATTTGATCGTTGCTTCCAGTGCTGTTGCTTGTGCCATATAATCATTATCGACCCATACTTCTCCCCATGAACCATTGATTACATCATTATCTTCAAATGTCTTCATTTGTACCTCCTAAACTACAATGTCTATATTAAAGTTTTCCATTGCATCAAGAATTCCCATCTGTGAACTTAAGAAAACATTTTCCCCAGTAAGTGCTTTTTTGATCTGATCTTCTGTCATGTTCACAGTGTCTTCGTTTTTGCTCTCCAGGTATTTCTTATTTCCTTCGATGTCAATTTCGATTGACGCACTTGATAAAATCGTTCTTGATACAAGTCCATCCAAATATTCCTGGCAATTTGCTAATAGTAAGCATTTGTTGTCGTAATTGTTCGGATATTGACCTAACCAGTTGTTTTTGATCGTATCTGTAAGATCTGTCGAAACATGATCCATTACATCGATCATCTTAATTTTTTTGAAATCATCTGTCTTTGTATCTGATACGGTTGTTAAAGAATTGATACCCCTTGCAACACGGATGTAATCGCCATCCCTAAACACAATAAATTCTCCTGCATCAATCTTTTCATCCATTTCTTTTTTTGATAATTTTGTGCAACTTTCCACATCATCCAGGACTGTATATGTACAGCTCATTGTAAGCGGTGTGCCTGCAAGAATTCCTGCAATCCTTGAGCAAAAGTTATCAGCTTCATATTCTATTCCATTAACAGTCACACTTTCTGTTGTGTAGTTAATAATTCCTTCGTTGTCAGCTTTTGCATTTGCAAGAACTGCTTTGATTTTCTTTCCAGATTCTCTAGTTTCTTTGATCCACTTCATTACTTTTGTTTTCTGTTCTTCCTGTAATTCAGATCCGAATGTAAGATAATCAAATTTTACATTGTCTAGTTCATCCAGTACGGTGTCAAGGTCTGCATATTCTGCCTGGCAGAAATAACAGATTACCTTTTGCGGTTTTTCTCTTCCACCTTCCATTGCAAACTGAATCTGTGTCTTCGCATCTTTCGCAATAGAACTATCAAGATCATCTCCCGGTCTATATTCTTTCGGATTCATTCCAGCATTATTTGCAAGGACTAAGGCAACAATTCCGTTGTCATTTCTCTGTTCAAATGTCTTTGCAAGTTCTCTGAATATAATGTTAATGCTTGGCATTCCCATTGTTTAGGTCCTCCTTCATTTCTAATTCTTTCATTAGCGGTGCATCCGATGGCTTGTATAAGTCGTCCAGGAATTCTGAATCAAATGTGATCCGTGGAACATTTCCACGTTCTCCGGTGTATTCCATTCCAAAATTCATGATCGGAACCTTTTTCTTTTCCGTCTGCATCGCAAATAAAAAGATTTGCTTTATTTTTTCAATATCTTTCAATACTTTGATTTCCTGTCCATGCTCGCCTCTTTCATGCATAAGAACAATTTCTACAGCGTAACGCTGTTGATACCTGTTTTTCGTGTATAGCTCTCCATTTTCCGTGATTCGTACAAAGAAACACGGATATTCCATTTGTTCTACAACTCCAAATTCGTAACATGGATAATCAAAGTTCTCATTTAATGCGGCTACGACCGCTTTTTTCATGTCATCAATCGTGATCATAGTCCAGCATCATCCTTTACTCTTTGTAATACTCTTCTGAGTCGTTCCTCGTGTTTTCCGCCCCAGTTTTTTAAAACTGCTGATACAATTCTTTTTCCAGGGACGAAACCAACACATTTGCCGCCATTTTTGAGTTTTTTCCCATTCTTTTTAAATGGCGTTATGATCTCATGACCATTTTCAACCAGATGCCAGTGCGGATTTTTTCTTCCCTCTGCCATAAATTCTTCCAGGATTACACCATTGATATGCTTTACTGGTCCTAGTCGGAATCCTTTTGTAAGATTTCCTGTGTGTTTATCTGTAGCGGATAAAGCTTCTTTTCTTACAGCCTTGCTGAATTCTCTTCCTTCTTTTTTTAGTTCTTTTTCTGCATAATCCGGATACCTCTTTGCTACTTTCTCCAGACTCTCTCGTAATTCATCGAACGTAGCAGTGTCGAATTCAAAATCAATTTCATCTGACATCGTTTTTTTGCTCCATTGTGTCCGAATCGGACACCGATTCTTTTTCTTCTGGTACATCTTCTACTAATCCAAGTTTTTTCAGATCATTTACGACTCTTCGATCGTCGCATTCTTTAATCTCATCTTTTTTCATGTTAAACGTACCTACAAATGTTGTTTTCGCTCTTATTTTCATCTTCTACAGCCTCCGCATGCAGTATTAGAAACCTATCCGCTTCGTTTTCATTTTCTACCGAATCAATTCCATACATTTGATCCTTGTATCGAATTTTCATGTTTTTATCAATCCCTTTTCGATATCTGATCGTAAATTGCATTTCTTCCGTTGCTTCGTTTTTCAGAAGCTTGATTGATTCGGAAGATCGGATCAGGCGAACTTTTGCCCATACTCTGGCAATTAACTTTTCTTTTCTGATTTTTTGTCCAAGTTCATCCTTATCCCATCCAAAACCATAGATCTCTATTTTTTTATTCATGTCTCCGATGTTAATCATCTTCATCCTCCGAATAATTTTCCAATTGTAACTGCAATAAGATCGTTCTTGCAATACACGAAATTTTCTCGTTATTCTTTGTTTCCAGGATAGATCGGTTATCATACAATTGCTGCATGATCAAAAACAGTGCAAGTTTCATCCTTGCACTGTTTTCATCAAACTTTCCAACTGCTGCCGCCACTGTTTCACATGCTGCATCAAACGCAAGATTGAATACGACATCGTCTTCTTCAGCCTTCAGATATTCGCTTGCTTCTTCAAGAAGCTGTGAACGTACATCAGCATCCATTTATCATCCTTTCTGAGCTGTGATAAACTCTTCAATGATCTCATCTTTCTTTGTCTTTGTGATTGTGTAGCTCTTAGTTGTTGCAAGCTGTTTAATTTCGTCTACAGTCATTGCTTCCAGTTCTGATCTTCTGTATTTTTTTGTTGGTTCTGAGATCTGATCTGCCGGAATTTCTGCTTTATATACCGCCATATCATCGACGATCTGGCAGTCTAAACGTTCACGTACTTTAATTCCAGTCTGGTCTTTACTCCATAAGTCGCCTGCTTCCGTAGAGATTCCAATCGTAAGCTTTTCTCTGTCAAATAATGTGATTGCTTCCTCAAAGTTTCCACAATAAATTGGTACCTTTCCAGTAGCTCCGTTTTTGATTGTCTTATTAGACATAACTACAACCGGATATGTACCAAATAATAATCTTCTAGATGGATTTGTTACATCTTTCTGTAAGATGTAATTTCCTTCTTTATCTTTTAATTTGTCTAACCAGTTAAAACCGCTCTGGTTTGTCAATGCTTTTGATCCTGCGACTAATGCCGGATCTAATTCGACGTTAAAGATGTTTTTCAGATCATCGACAGATGTTGCTTCAATTTCAAAACCATCTGTCATTTCATCCAATTTTTTAATAATCAGTGCATTTCTTGTTGCTTTTACTTTTCTGGCGATCCAGTTTTCCAAGTAAGAAATAATATTCTCGTCGGAATCTTCCAGCAATTCATATGTAGCTTTTAAGATTCCACCGAATTTTTTAATTACATACTCAACTTTCTTTAAAACTGGAGTTGCAACATCTGGAAACTGGCTTTCTTCTTCTACTGTATCAAATGGAATGGAATCTGCATTCACTTCGTACACTCTGCTACCTTTTACCTTTGTTGTGCGCTCTGTTCTTACGATCGTTTCTAATGCATCTTCGGAACGTCTTAGTGTTCTAATCGTTGTAGAGATATCCGCTGGTACTGTTAACCCTCCGTCTTCGTCAGATCCCTCTTTCATTGCATCTAGCACTTCCATGTCTTCCTTCGCAACTTGTTTCTTTTTAAATCCAGCTCTTAAGGCATTAACAAGTGCAGATACGACACTTTTCTTTCCTTTGATTTCGTTTACTTTACCTGCTGCTGCCTGGTTCTTTACATCATCATCTTCTTCCTGTTCCATCTCGTCTAACAGATCGTACTTTTCCTGAAGGTCCTTCATTTCTTTTCTTGCTTTTTTTGCATCCTCCAAATTATCCTGAGCAATCATGTTTTTAATTTCTTCTTTCTTCTGTGTAATTTTTGCTGCGATTTCTCTCTTATCCATTCTGTTTCCTTTCTCCATACTGGTTTAAGCTTTCTAATAGTTCTTTTTTCTCTTTTTCCCTTGCCTGGTACTCGCTAAAAGATTCGTTGAAAATTTCTTTTATATCCTGTCTGCTTAAAGGCCTCTGCTCGTCCTTTTTCTTGGCATTTTTACCCTGCGCAGTCAGGCTTGTTGGGACATTTTTGTAACAAAAAAACATGGAGCTTCCGGCACATGCAACTGCATCGTTTGTTTCTTCGACTTTTATGTCAAACAACTCTGCTGCCTCTTCTCCGGTTAACCATGTTTCATCATTTACTTTTTGTTCAATTTCTTCTTTATCTACCTTGGCTTTTGTCATGTATGTCTGCATGATCGCTTCCTGGCAAGTGTCCAACGAATCTGCATCCTTTCGAAGATCATCCGCATTTTTTGTTGTAAAAAAATAACTTGCCGACGGCTTATGGATCATGACTGTTGCATTTTTAGGCATTACGATCTCATCTCCTGCCATCATAATTACGGATGCAATACTTGCTGCTAATCCATCAACGTACACTGTCTTGTGTGCATTGTTGTGACGCAGCATGTTGTAGATCGCGATACCGCCAAACACAGAGCCGCCGCCAGAATTGATATGTATGTTGATGTTTTCAGTTCCGTCTAACTGATCAAGGAACTCTTTCACATCTCCCGGTGCCATATCCTCTTCATAGCATTCGCTCTGCCATGTTTCGCTTACAATGTCGCCATAAAAAAACAGATCCGCTGATGAATCTGTCTGGTTCTTGATCGTCATGGATCCACAGATTTTTCTGTTTCCATCACGATCTTTGTTATAAAATTTTAATTCTTTCAAGCACTCGTTTCTCCTTTCTTATATTGTTCCCCGGCCATTTTAACTGGGATAAAGTTGCCATTCATCAAAAGTACATCTCCATCTGGATCTCTCGGAAGATCTAACAGTTCTCGTGCTTCATTTACTTTTCGCACTCCGTTCTGGATTCCTTGTGCAATAATATCCATCTGCGTCTTGGAATCTGTTCGTAGAATTGCTTTTTCATTGAATTTGCACTCCTTGTCAGTTCCTACATACAGCTTATACGTTAGTTCCTCTTCGTATTGTTTCAGAGGAAACAACATTGTATCTACCAAGAATGACAACTGCTGCATTTCTGAATTTGCATAAGATGATTTTTCGTAATCATTGATCTGATTCGGCTTGACTCCGAACGCTCCTGCAATTTGCAACGCTGTATATTTCTTCAGTTCAAAGAACTGTGCATCTGTCAGCTTGTAATTTAATGGCTGTAGCTGCATACCTGCTGGTACTGGCACAATCTTTCCGGCATTCTTCGGGCCTGAAAGATACTTATCATACTTCTTTTGCAATAATTTGATCCTTGATTCATCAATTTCTCCAGAATACTGTAGTGCCATCGATGCAGTCATTCCGCCTTTGTACAGATTCGACATGTACTGTTGGCTCTGTGATGCCCCTTCTACCACATCTCCAAGCATATCTCGTACCGGGATTCCTGTTAATCCATCTAACGTCATTGACGTTTTAAAGTGCAGCACATCCATTTCTGGAAATACATACATTTCTCCATCCAGCGGATCTGTATATTGATAATAGATCTTGCCTTCTCCAGCAAATATTCCCTTGTTATCATAGATCGGTGTCACGCAATTTGACTGCATAATCCAAAGGCCTACGTTTTCGCTTCCATTCCTTGAAATTCTTCGTTGAATCCATACATATCCATTCCCATAATGATTTCTATTGTTCTCAACTGTCGCAAAGAATATAGATGGTGTCATATGTGGATTCGGTCTTTCATTTAGTAGTTTGGATGTATCGTCCGGATCTGCTCTAACCTTTCCTTTGCTCCCTTGCCATTCATAAACCTTAATTGGCAGTTTCCCCATTGTTTCCGATAAGATTTTCATGCAAGTGTAGTAAGTTACCTCTCGCAATTCACTCTTATTTCTGTATCCAATTCCAAGCCATTCTGCAAAGTCCTCTTCTGACATTCCCTTTGTTGGAGATCCCCTAAACCAATTTGTTATTTTATTTATAATGTTTGCTGCTATTCCCATTTTTCTTCCTACCATTCATTTGCTAAAAATTCATCTAACGCTTCTTGTCTGATATTGTTAAATTCGTGATACCTTGCTAATTTATAGCCACACAGCGTCGCATCTACTGGATCAATCTTCTTGGATGTTGCATCCTTATCGATCTTGATCAGTCCATTATTTTTTTTAATCACCGCATTACTCATTGAGTAATTCAAAACCGGATTATACAAATAGCATACAGTTCCCATGTACACTTCTTCCCTGAATCCCTCTGTTGCTTCATTCAAGGATTTGTGGCTCTGATAAACTTCTTCAACAATATAGCCTTCATTCGATAAATCAATCATGATCTTACTTGCATTTGCCGGATCAAAGCATAATGTCTGGATATCCAGTTCATTTTCTTTGCAAAAATTAAGAACGTAATCCATTACTACGTTTTGGTCCACGATTTCGCTATTTGTTATTGTTATGAATCCTTGTCTCTCCCATGCATCATATGGAACTTTATCCCTGAATACTCTTTCCATTAGTTTTTCTTGGTTTGGAATAAACGAATGAGATAATACAATGTATTCTGTGATTTCTCTTCCTGTCTGGTCCAGTTTCCCATTTCTATACGGAATCACAAACGCTACTGACGTTAAATCAATTTTGGAAGACATATCGAAGCCAACATAAACTGGCTTCCCTTTGATGTCGATCGGAAGTTTTTTCACTTCACATTTCTTCCATTTTTCCATATTCATGTAGCCATTTTCCTTCTGCTGTACCCACATGTTCAGCATTTTTGTTAAAAAGGCTATCATTTTTTCTGGAATTACCTTTGCGATCTCGTAATCTCCACGGATTTTTTCTCGCCCGGCCGGATATGACATTCTGATTGGATTCGCTTTCTTCCAGTTTTCTTCATCTCCAATATCATCTCCCTGGTCAATTTCCATGATGTCAATCAGATATGTATCATTTTCAACATCAATATTAGAATCTAACACCTTGCTGCAGTAATCGTATTCCTGTGTATAGCAAGGATACGTCAGATCCATTCCAGCTGTTGTGATGATCATCAACAAAGATTCTTTTGTATTCGATCCAAGTCCAAGGTCAAGAAACTCTGTTGTTTTGTGCTGGTGGTACTCGTCTACAATCAGCCCGGCTGGGTTCGTTCCGTCTCCAGTTTTTCCATCTTCTTTTGACAATGCTTTTATATAGCTTCCTGTTTTTACATGTGTGATCGCATTATTTGTAAGTTTAAACTTCTTTCTCAATGGCGATCCGTTCAGCATCAGTTTTGCTTCTTCAAATACGATCTTAGACTGATCTCGTTTCACACCTGCTGTATAGTATTCATAAACTTCTTTATTTTTTGTTGCCTGCACAGAAATCTCATACAATGCAACGCCTGCTTCTTCCTGGCTCTTTGCGTTTTTTCGTGCAACCTCTATAAAACTTTTCTTAAACCGCTTATACCCATCCTCTTTTCTTCTCCAACCATACAATTGGCACAAATGAAACTGCTGCCATTCTGTCAGCTTGATCGGCTTTCCTGCTAGGACTCCTTTTGAATGTCGCAGTAAGCTAAACCATTTGATAATTTTTTGTGCTTCCTGGTCGTCCCAGTAAAAAGAGGCTTCCCCACTTTCTTCCCTTTTCACATCTCTCAAGAATCTGCTGCATGCCTGTTTATGCTTCTTGCAAGAGATTATATTTCCGCTAATGCAGTCGGTTGCATACCTGATCAGCCTGTTTTTTACTGTCATATGTCACCGAATTCATCATTGATCTCGTTATCAATGCCTTCTCTCGCAATCGTTGCCGCTTTCAGTCTCGAATCTATCGTGAGTCCACACATCGATGCGAACTTCCTCATCTCCTCTGAATACATTTTTTGCAGATCACACAGTGGATTTTTAACCAAAATTTCGCCATTTTGAGTCGGTTTTTTAATCACTTTATTCTCTTTTTTGAGCTGTTTTGTAACTGAAATATAGTAAGAAAACGCATTACAATAGCACCCCAGGTTGTTCACATCCAGGTTACCGATCACATCAATTTCCATTTTTTCGAACTCTTTTACAAGTCTTTTAAATTCATTTTTAGCCCTGGCATCAATGAGCCAAGTTGGCGGTTTTGCTAGGGTTTCCTTGCCTGTGAGCACAAGTCGTTCTTCCAGTTTTTTGTCTTCTTGTTGTGCAACTGTCAGATTCCCTTTTTGTGTTGCAAGTGGTTTTCGTTTGCGTGGCATTTTCTCACTCCTTTCATTTTTCAAATTTTATATTTAGAATTTTGCGAAAAGAAATCTAGGGCGTGCGGTCTATAGGAATGATCAAAACAATTTGACCACCCCTCCCACCTCTGAATTTTCCTTTTTCTTCCATTTCTCTTTGTATCCAAGAAGCAAGCGGATGATCTCTTCTTCTCTTCCTTCTCTCATCGCTTTATGCACTATGCCGTGACTCTTGTCGCTTAACGCTATAAGATTTCCTCTGTCTAGTCTCTTCACATAGTCTGTCGATATTGGAACAATGTGATGAACCATTGTCGCTGGTATGAACTTGCCATCGTGATAGTATGCATAGAGATCTATGTACATGTAATGTGTGAGTACATCTTCCTTTGTCAATCTCCAAGCTTTTGTCTTGTAGAATGCAGCGCGTGTCTTGTTCCTTCTGTGCTGATCGTAGTCCTTATCTCGTTCCTTCTTCTGCTGCCGTCTGATCTGCTTAATGCATTCACATGTTGTACCGGATGGAATTCTTTTCCCACATTTGCTGCATCGTTTGTATATTGGCATTACATCACTTCCTTCTACTGGACCTCCAGGGACTCGAACCCTAGACCGATCGGTTATGAGCCGACTGCTCTGACCAACTGAGCTAGAGGTCCATATAATAATAAAAAGGAAACAAGATCTGCTGCCGTATGGCTTACATTCTCGTTCCCTTTTTAATTCATGCTACTATAATAGCACTTTAAATTGTATGTGAGTCCCTCTCTTTCCTTTATTTTCTTTATTTTACATTTCTTTTCATTTTAATTCTTTTATCGAATCATCTATATATGCTTCGATTGTCGTAAATCCTCTTCTATTGTCATACCCCTTTCTTTTCAATTCTGCTCTTACTTTTATTAATTCTTCTTTTACTCCTTCTAGAGCAATTTTAGCTCCAATCTTCATATCTTCGTTCATATTCTTCTCCCTTCTTAATTGTCTAATTTCTTTGATAAGATGTAGTAAAACTTTCTCCTCTTTTCGTAGAAGTAGTTCTTTCCGGCTGGTATATTCATTACTGTCTTCAGATACTTATATGTTATTCCTTCTTCTGTTACTGCTTTGAGTATGTACTTGTACAGCTGCTGATCTGCTTGCTTCGCTGACTCTTCTATCATCTTGCAATTTTTCTTCGCCCATGCTCTTTTGATTGCCAATTCCTCTGTTACACTCTTTGTTACTCCAGATCCTGTCGTATCTCCGAACTTAGGACTACCAACAGTATTTGTTTTGTATCTAAGAATGTCCTTAAATTCTTTGTATCTCATTGCAAAATGATACGCTTGATAAAACGCGTGATTGCTTATGTCCCATTTCTTCTCTGATACCGGTCTTATATTCTGCATCCTATCTCCTCCAGTCGACGATCTGCTACCTTTTCCGTCCAAATTTTTTTATTCATCGCTTTTCGCCTGTAATATTTTAGTTTCGTTTCCGAATAGAATTTATTCTTATCTTCTTTCTTCTTTTCTCTTATCGCCTGCATACTTAGTTTCCATGCAACAAACTCTGTACACTTTCTTCTGCATTCGACTCGCTTTTCTCTTTCTCCTCCGTGATCGCATTTAATGCACGGACAATCTTGCTGTCCCATTTTGTACCACTCCTTTTGTTCAATTCTTCCGGCTTCTTTTCTTCCTCTTGCATTTCTATTTTTTGCTCTATTATCGTCATTTTTTCCCATACATTATCTATTTCTTGTTTTGTTAATGTTGTTCCAACCGAAACTGCCATTAATACCGTTAATATTAAAAACTTTAGGCTTTCGTAGACATTCTTTTTATAAGCATAATAAAAATGCATTCCTGCATTTATTACCATTACTGTACTAAGTACTTTTATTAATAAATCGTTCATTTTGCCTCCTAACATTCGATCTTAATTTTGCTCAATTTCCTTATCTTGTCATAAGCTTCATTTGCCAGCTTATTAACGCCTGTTATCGTCATCAACTTCCTTTGGTATCGGAATCGTTTCAAAGTCATCGCTTTCCCCATTCATAAATTTAATCAAGGCATCTTTGTTCAAGTCATCAACTTCCTTTAGTATAGGAATCGGTTCAAAGTCATCGCTTTCCCCATTCATAAATTTAATCAAGGCATCTATGTTCAAGTCATCTATGTAGTTGTTAAGTTCCACCATTCTTTTTTCTTCGTCAGTCATTATCAATCACTTCCTTCTCACAATGAATGCAACTATCGTTATCCATATCTTTCATGAGCCTGTCCAATTCTTCACGTTCCACAGATACTCTAATTTTTACTTGGTTTTCTTTGTTTTCATGCATGATTGCATTCCCCATCATCCACATCGGTCCACCACCGCAATATGAGCATGCTTCTCCATCTTTTTTTCTTCTTTTATATACATGCAATTTTCCGCAATTTTCACACTGTATAACCAAGCATGCATTTTCTTCATCATTCCTCTTGTTCATTTTTTCCCTCCTACAATTTATTTAACGGACATCTATCACATATATCTTTACATTCCTGATCATTTCTTTTCAATTGGCACAATTTTTCCTTTCTCGTATCTGCAATATCTACCGTCTTTGCTAAGATAAGGTGTCATTTTACAATACATATCCCAATAAACAATTTTTGTTTTAGTATCATATGAAATTTCTCCTGTGATTACTTTTCGTGTCGGCAACTTATTCCCGTTATTATCTATTTGACTTGTATCACAACCTGCCAATACGCAACTCATTATTGCCATTGTAATTACGATAAAATGTATTTTTTTCATGTTCTCTTTCCTCCATAGTTGATGCATTAATTGATATATTAGTTGTTCTTTAATAATTACTTGATCTTAATGACTCTCTGCCCTCTGTCGTACTGACTAAGTATTTGTTCTAGTGCTTTTTCTGCTTCCTCTCTTGTATTGCATGTCTTAACAGTTTTAGACATACCTCCTGTCATGTCACATTCAACATAGTATTTCTTTTCATTATCTTTGAACTGATGTTTGTAAATCCATATATCTCGTATACATTGCGTATTCACAATCGTTTTATCTTCGACTTGTATCAGCATAGATCTTCACTATCTCCTTTCCTTTTAACAAAAATGAAATTCTTTCCCGTGCATATAATACTTCTTTATCTGAATCTGTCATGTTCTTCTTCCTTTTCTACTTTTTTAGTTTTAAATATTTCGATTGCCAGTACACTATTTTCCGTTCCATCTCCAACATATTCTATATTTACATCTAGTCCTTTTTCTGCGAGATACTCTGGAATTCCGAAGCTTACTCCGTGAGTGTGCATGTGAATCTTTCCTACTCTGTCTCTAATCGTTCCCATTATTTTCTTTCTCCTATTCATACCTTCCTGCTCCTGCTCCGTATCGGTGCCACGTTGCTCCTGTTTTAACTTTCTTTCTTCTTTTGTTTATCATTTTTTCATGATCGGCGATTATTATATAGCGATACTTGTTATCCCAGTACTCCAGCATTTGTGGACTGATTCCTGTTTTCTTTGCCATTGTTTTGTATGTTATTCCGTCAAATAGCATTTGAGTTACAATTCTTTTTTTGTATTCTTCGCTATATTTTTTTCGATTGTTATCGTCTACTTTTTCTATCTCTTCGTCTTTATACTGTTTTACCCATTTCCTTAATGTCAGCAAGGTTATTTTTGTTTTATCTGCAAATTCTCTTCTCGTCATCCCTGACGCTAGTAACGTCCTTACAATTCCTCTTTTAAATTCTTCTGTATACTGCATATTTTTCTTCTCAGACAGCTTAGTTCTTTACCTGATGCAGTGTATTTAACCGTGATCACTGATTCTTCCTTTTTGTCTAATCATGTTAAATCCCTGTGATTCTTCGTTTGTGGTTTGTGATTTGTAAAAAAATAATAATGATTGTGTTATAAATAAACAGAAATTTGATAATGTATAATAAAACTTTGTTAATAGTTGCTAAAAGAATCTCTCAGGTAAAGAACTAAGCTGTCTGTTCTCCTTTCTGCCTGCTGCCTTTTCTGGCAGTAGGCTAATAGATCTCATGGCTTATACATGACTTCTTTGTTTCTTATGCGTTTTGTTAATAGTTACTGTGGTATATTGCATCTGGTTATTACCAGTAGTGCATCATTTCATTGTGTCCGAATCGGACACCTTTCTTTTTCGGACCTTTTGTTTTGCTATAAACCTTTTTAATGGTTGTCCGTTCATTTTTCTTTTATTGTTTCCTGCATTATGCAGCTTTCTCTTTTGCTTTCTTGTTTCTCTTTTTATATCGCTCATCTCAATTTCCCATTCATACACTTTTGGCATTTTTAGTTCTATCGTTCCATATGCAATCTTGCTGCCTTTTGCTGCTTCTTCCTGCATTTGAACATTTTTAATGTTCGTTAATTTTGCGACTTTTTCTCCGTCGGCAAATATTATTGCTTCCCCTGGTACTTCTATTTTTTTATTTGTGTGCCTTTCTCCTTCTTTTAACTTTTCTTTTATGTAGCTCTCACATTCTGGATGTACGTTAATCGTTCCATCTTTCCTTAGTCCTGCCGTTATTTTTCTAACTGCTTCTCTGATCTTCTTTATCCCTTCGATCATTGTTCTTTCCTTTCTGCAAATTCCATGTTTTCAGCCACGATCTCCGTCGTGTACACTTTTGTTCCGTCTGTTTTTGTATAGCTCCCTGTTTGGATTCTTCCTTCCAGGGCGATCTTAGTTCCTTGATCTAGCCATTTGTCTGCAAATTCTGCGCCTTTGCCAAATGCAACGCAGCTAATAAAGTCTGCATCCTGCTGCCCTTCTCGCTTAAATCTGCGATCTACGGCTAGTGTAAACCTTGCTATACACAGATCGTCCTCATTCCAACTTATCTCAGGCTTCCTGGTTAATCTGCCCATTAGCATTACTTTGTTCATATATCCTCCTAAATCGTGTAGGTGTCATTTTTCTTTGCTTCTATATCTGCCATTGTTTTAATGATCCCAATTATGTTTCCTTCTGCATCCATTACCACGACTATCTTTTTTTCTTCTCCTTCCATATGTACATCTGCCACTCCATACATACGATTTTTCCCGAATTTCTTTATCACACTCTGCCATATCCATGTTTTTTCTCGTCCGTAATCAATCACAGCGTTCGCAATTTCTCCGCTAAATGTAATTGATTCTTTTATGATTGTTGCACTTCTTGTTGCATCTTCTACATCGTATGGATTTAAGCTTGTTATGTCCTCATTTTTTTCATAACACTTTGGATTTAACATCACATCTTCTTCTGGTACATACACTCCATATGTTCCGTTGTAAATCAATACATGTGTTCCGTAATCACAGATACTATATCCTGCTCTGTCTTTAATCGCGTCTATTTGAACTTTATCTCGTATGTCCATGTTTATTCCCCTTTTTCTTCCAATCCTAAAATACAGTAACCTTCTTCCAGGCCCTTAAAGCCTTCTAGGATATAGATCACCTGTTTTTCTGTTACTCTTCCTGTTTCTTCTCCATCACTCATCTCGTGCAGTTCCAAGATGTCCCCGATCTGATAGTTCCTGTCGTTTTTTCGCAATTCGAATGACTTCTTTCCTGTGTCTACTGCGTCAAAAAACATCTTTGCAAGCTTTAGGCGGTGTCTTCGTTCATCTGTTTCGTTTCCTGGTACTTCAACCTTATTTGTCCGTGGAATCTCCACACGTTCTGTTTTTTCTTTTTCTACTGCATCAACATCAACCTGCTTTTCTAATTGTTCCGGACAATACTCTGGAAAATCTTTTTCCAGTTCCATCTGTCCTTCAATCTCTGCTTCTTCCTCTTCTTCGGTCTCATCCGCTTCGGCTTCCTGTCTTGATTCCTTCAAATTTTCTTCCTGTTGTTCTTCCAGGATGCGTTGCTTATACTCTCTTATCTTTTTTACAGTTATGATCTTGTCCGGATACCAACTGTATATCTCTTCTTGTTCATCTTCTTCCAGTCCTGCGATCTCTACCGCTGTCGAAAAACTGATTTCCTGACGTTCCAGGAGTTCTCTCAGCTCCGGAATCAAATTATTGTTGATGCTCATTGCATTTGCGATCTGTGTCGGTTTCTTTCCTGTTATTTCGGCCGCAATGTCTCTTAACCTTCCAGATTGCAGATCGTAACCCATAATCTGCTCGCCTTTTGTTTTTGCATCTGCTAGAGCATCCATCAGCATTTGTATTCTTTTTAGTTCTTTTTCTGTAGATACTCTCCTGTAGCTGTTTGATATGCATATCTCTATCACTTCTTCATTCTTGTTTCGTGGTTTTCTGATATGGCATGTGGCTTCTCTAAATTCCTGAAGATTTTCTTCCTCTACTAGTTTCCTCAATGCTCGCCATCTTCGTTCTCCACCGATCAAGCGGTATTCTTCTCCACTCTCATTCGGTGCGTACATCACTTCTAGAGGTTGCAAGAGACCAATCAGTTTGATCTCTGCTGCCTTTTCGTCGATATTGATCTGCTCGCTTACGTTGCTCTCATTCGCATAGATGTTATAGATGTCAATATCTTTTGTTCTAAATCGTGCTTTCGGCTTCTCTTCGATTCCTTCCTTGCTCTTTTTGTTTAGAACGTCTATAACGCTAAATCCTGCCATGTTTTCTCCCTCCTTTCTTAATCTATCTTCTGGAATCTTCCAGTTTTCTTATTTCTTCTTCTTGTTTTGATATATTCCTGAGCTTCATTCCATTCTTCTTCGCTCATAATTTCTTTTATTACGTTGTTATAGTCTCTCGCTGCATTGCTTCCCCCTGACATTGCTGGAATCGGCTTTTCATCTGTTTCTGCTTTTTCTGCAACGACTGATCTTCTGATTTCTGTTTTAAACATCTTATCTTTGTACATGTCTTTCAGCCATACCGCTGTTTCTTTATTCGTTTTGTTTCCAGTTTTCATCGTCATTAAGACTTTGACCTGCTGCCCTTCATGGAGTCCTTTTGTTTGATCAATCATATTTTCAACTGCTTTGATTCCATATCCACCTGCCTTTACCGGAATTATCAACATATCTGCTGCTTTAATCACATTTATTACTGTTATATCCAGTAATAATCCACAATCGCATATTACATAATCATATTTGCTGTGGATACATTCAGTTTTTAACATGTTTTCAATGCGATCTATCTGGTTGCCCTCACTGTTTAGCATTTTCGCATTTGCCTGCATCAGCCACATGTTTGCTGTTACGATGTCTACGTTTTCATATTTTGTGCGCTTGATTACTTCTTCTGCACTTTTTTCTCCCAGTATGATTCCTGCAAGTCCTTTTTCGTCCGGATCGTATGCGCCCATCGTCTGTGATGCGTTTCCTTGTGCGTCTGCATCTACTACCAGCACTTTCTTTCCGTATCTTCCCAGGAGATACGCCAGTGATGTTGCTGTTGTTGTTTTTCCAACTCCACCTTTTAAATTACCAATCCCAATTACTTTCATGGTTTTTTCCTCCTAATATGGCTATTTATTCTTTTGCTTTTCTTTTTTCATCTTTTACCCACTTGATGAATTTCCTTTTGCATTCCATACAAGCATCATATTCATGTCTGGTTCTTGCACCCCTGCTGATAAAATCGTTTTCCGTTACCTTTATTTGGTAATACGAGTCTCTTTTTCCGCTAATAGTATTTGACACTAAATAAGGCTCAAAGACTTCACTGCATATATCACATTTCCTTGCTATCATTTTGTTTCGCCCCCTTATATTCAATTTCTTTGTAAATCTTCATCGTTGTCATTGTGTCCCCTGGCATTCTCTCCACTCCTACCTTGTATCCTTTTTCTGTAGCTTTTTCGATATATTCTTCAATGGACATTACTTCTTCTATACTGTGCATATACTCTAGTATCCCTATCAATTTGATTGTTTTTACCATCTTTTACTCCATTTCTGCCATTGTTTTTATCACTTGGTTATTCTCGATCGGCATGGCGTCCCATTGATTTAGCTTTACGTATTCTTCGATCACTTTGAGCGCAATCTCCTGGCTGTAGCAGACTGTAACGAAGTTTCCATATTCTGCTGCCTGTTTCAAAAACTCCTTCTGTTCCTTTTGCAGTCTCCCATCTCCGTATTTCATTTCGATGTATAAACTTGCGTACTGTCCTTTTGGCACTGGAAGGTGCAGATCTGGTACGCCTGCCTTTACTCCCTGCCGTTTCAAGACTGCTGCACTTACGCGATCACGTTTCCCACCGTTTGGACAATGATGCAATAATTTCAGCTCTGGATAACGATTCTCCATGAATTTGCAAATTGTGATCACTGCTTCTTGTTCACTTGCTTCTGTTCTTAGCATGTACTGTTGTCTTCTTGTTCTGCTCATTCTTTATCCTCCATCATCTATGTGCCAGGATCTGCATCCATTCTGAACTAAAATGTATTCCATATATGGATATCCTGTTGCTGTGTATCCTTTACGTACACCGCCGTTCTCTTCATCGTGTCTTTTGTCGATATAGTAGCCTTTTTGGCTCTTTGCGTCTGTTCGGAAGAAATCTCTTTCCCATACCAATTCTTTTTTTATAATTGGTTGTTTTAAATTTCTCGATGTTGAGTATGTCTTTCCTCCGTACTTCTCCATCTTCTTTCTCCCTTTTTCTTTTATAAGATATGCTACTAGCTTGCCGTACTGACCAGTGCTATCAAGTAGTCGGATATTTATTCTCCCACGGTCCCAACATCTTTTAATTGCTTTTGGCTCTATGCTTTCCAGGACCATATGGATATGTCTTGCTCCTTTGCTTCCGGTTTCGAGTACGTAGATATATTTAAACTCTCTCCCTTGCTTCTTGTATTCTTTTCTTAGGTCTGTAATTAGTCCGTCCTTCTGCTTTATCAGGTCCTCATATGTATCTGGTCGTTCTTCTTTCTTGTATGAGAACGTGACGAACATGTCTCCTTCTCGGAAATTGCAGTTCAGCTTCCATCTAAGCTGTTCTGTCTGTTTCCTTATGTTTACATTTTCCTGCGCTTCTTTCGTCGGCTCTTCTCTCTTTATTCTCTTTTCTTTTGGCTTATGTTTTCTGCTGTAGTACTTTTTTACCTCTTTGCACTTACCTGCATATACTGTTCTTATCCAATACGGCATCGGTCCATCTTCCTTTTTGGTACTCTGTCTACTTTAGTTATTAATATTTATCTAAAGTTAATACTTTTATCGAGTTATAAAAGCGGAGTCGAACCGCTTATTTCCTTGCTTTTTTGTTTTTAATTTGCTATAATATATTTGTGGTTTTATCCACAATATGGCATTGAAAAGGCATCCCGATCACTGTTCCGGGATGCCTTTTTCTTGCATCATTTTCTTTAGCTTTTCCGGATCATCACATATGTCCTCGTATCTTCCAAGTTTGTTCACAACGTCTCCGATCGCGCAGTTATTATCTACGCGGATCAAGGACGCTCTGTATGTATAAGATTTATGATTTCTCATTGTCAATCTCATCTTGATCTCCTTATTCTAAATGCTGTCTGATCGTTATTAGTCGTTCACGTAATTCTTCGGCTTGCTCTGCATTTATTCCGCAAAATTCCATTCCATCTAATCCTTTTTTCATTCCAACAACCAGAACATTCCCATTAATCGGATGCCCATGAACATCTGTTTCATATAGATATGACGCAATTGGATTGATCTGCGCTGTTTTATGATACAAATACTCTTCATCTACAAGCATCATCACTGGATACTGTTCTTCTGTTAGTGTGTATAGCCTTTTTGGATGCACAATTTCTACATTCTCACATTCTTTTCCTATCAGCTTGTAAAATTTATGTAGCTTCTCCATAGCCGTTCCTTCCGGATAGTCAAGCATTAATACTCGATCACTCATATTTTTATCATCAAAAATGTCAATACTTACTCCATCTTTGATCAGAATCATTTTCCTTGTCTTTTCACTCATTTTCTGCTCCTTTACGCATATCTATGATCATCAATTTTCCTACTATTTCTTTTTGATCAAGCTCAAAGATATACCTGTCTTTAAATTCTATATAATTAATCAGCTCATCTGCCATTCCTATAGCAGAACCTTTCTTTATGTACTCAATATTTCCATCTCTATATAATTCATTTGGAATCACAGTTTTTTGATATACTATTTTAATGTTTTCCAGTATTTCGACAGCTTTTCTTATTGCAGATATCGTTGGATTCTCGTCATTTAAGCCCTTTGCTATTGTTGTTATATATCCCTGCATTTCCATTTGCTTATCATATCTTGTCAGAACATTTTTCAGCACAAAGGTAGCAGTATTTATATTCATCTTGCCTTTTTCCTCACTATCGTGATATAATGTGTTTGGATTTTTATGTTGTGCTGTGGTATTCGCTGATGCCATGGCACTTTTTTTATTTTCTTTTTTCATCTCTTTGTTCTCCCTTTTACAGAGTCAGTTTGTCCAACATATAATTCATTGCGTATTTTCCTAGCTTTGTTCTTGCGAAAGTAAGAATCACGATCGCACCGACTGTTACATAAAACATCAACACTATTCCTGTATATATATCAATCATCCTTTCTTTGTTCTGACTTTTTTGTTTTCTCTTCATATTTGTATGTTTCCACCCTTGTTGAGTTATGTAATGCTTCTTGTACTTTTTTTGCAATTGCAGTTTGATCCGCATTTAACAGTCCTTTTTCCATTATGTCCGCAACATATCTTAATGCTCCAACAGTAATTGGTGCTGTAATATCACAACATGGTGTGACAAAATCATTTATATCTCTTGCGGCCTCAACGCTTGCCTGTTCCATCATCAATGTTGACAGTGTACTATTACCTGCTTTTCTCATTTCCATTGATGACATTAACGTCTTTAATAATTTTTCTTGCATTTTTACACCTCTTCTTCTTTTGGTATTACATCTATTGTGTTCATTATTTTTTCTATACCTTTGATTGTGTTTTCCCATTTTCCATCTGTTTTCTCTTCCAGTTTGTTCGCCAGTACTCTTAACGCTGCGATCACATATGGTTGAGTGTTTGTTGTAAATGGATGTATGCTGTTTCCAATCTCTTGCATCAGATCGTCAGAAACTTCTTTCATCTTTTTCAATCCAATCTCTTTCAACCCACACATCAAACACAGATTTGCTTCCATGATCTTTTGCTCACAATTAAATAAGAATTCGTCTCTCATTTTCAACCTCCTGAATCTCTATATGTATAACTTGTCCTTCCTGCCCGGAATCTCACCGGGCTGTTTTCTTTTCTTTTGCTCCGATGGCTCTGATCACTGTCACTGCCATCATCTTTTTTTGTTCTTGTGTCAGTTCTCTTACTTCTTTGTCGTTCACAAATCGTCTTACCTTATATTCTTCCATAGCGTTCCCTCCTCTCTTCTCAGTCTATTTGTATCTGCTTGTCTGTTATGCAGCATTCGTTGGGGTGTTCTCATCCATCTGCTGACGTGCAGCCAAGATCTCGATGCTCGCCTTTACGATCGCCAAGGATTCCTTGTCCAGTTTCTTAAGATTCTCCACTGTTCTTTCAAACATGTCTTTTCTTTTCTCTGTCATATTTTTCACCTTCTTTCTTTTGTTTCGTTGTTCAGATGGATTGACACTCCGCCCGATTTATTCACATATAGATAAACGATTAATTGGGGAGGCTCCGCGTGGTTTCGGAGCTAAGGATTTCTTTTTGGATCGCAGTCAGGAATCGCCTGCATCTCAATCGGACGGAGTGTCAATCCATCTGTTGTCTTATTTGCTATTTACTTTTTTCCTGTGTTGCCAAAACAGTATTCTCCTTGTCTATTTACATCTTTCTTCCTATAATGAACTTACAGGACACTGCCACGTCCAAGTAAATAAGGAAGGAGAACACTATTTTGGCAACACATAAAGAGTTATCTAATTTCACGAATGAGAAGTTATCTGAATATCGAAACTTTGAGTTGAAAATTGCTAAATTAAAAGCTGACCTTACTGTAGAACAAGCTAATATGTCAGTACCTCAATCTATCGCTGATAAGCTTGATAAGTTATATGATCAATATCCAGAAGCTCCAAAGCCAAAGAATTACATCATTTCTGTTATTCTTGAATCTTTATTGGTAGCAATAGCAGAAAAGGTTTCTGACGTTTTGATTGATCAAGCTTTAAAAATTATCACTGAATTCTTAAATAATTTTGTTTTATAATTTCTCAACTCTCCGATATTGCTTCGGAGAGTTCTCTTTTTATATTCTCAAAGAATTCTTCCTCAGATCCAATTAGTCCACTGCATACAAACTTTAATATTTTTCCTTCATCCTGTACCAACACCAAATTCCCACATACATTCATTATGTTTATAATTTGCTGCACTTTATTTTTAAACTCTTCTTCTTTCTTCTCTTTTTTTGCCCTCTCCTTTTCTTTGCGTATAATTTTTTTAGCTACTTTTAAACGAGCTTTATATATTGCTCTTATTAATCGCCCTGGTTTTCTTAGTTTTACTGGGTATTTTGTTTTAATATCCAACGAGATCCCATTTTCATCCTCATCCACAATAACGCTCATGCTTTTCATACGGTACAGTTTTATTGTTCCGCCTACTAAATCAACGTTATATCCTGCTTCGTCTGCAATCTTTTTTGTCGTTGTACTGCAATCACAGTTGCATGATTCTATATCTGGACAGTTCTTGCATGGTTCTGTAAAATCTGCTTTCTTTCCTTCTGCTGCCTGTATTCTCAGAGAATCCATATGTCTTAATGCACATCTGATTCCTATGTCTCTGATCTCTTGCTCTGTCAATGTTTCACCTTCTTTCCTGGTTAAGATTACGTTGAAATTTCTCTGGCAGATTACTTGCATTCAATCCCATATCCAAGCCAGTAATCTGTTGGAGTTTGTTCATAATCACGTCATAATGCATTTTCCCATTTTCATTTTCAAAAGACTTTTCGCATTCTTTCCAGTATTTACAATATTGGCATCCATAAAATATCCATCCGCCTGTAAATACGGAACTTTGAATAATTCTTGCAATGCAATAAATGTCCTTTTCTGTTAGTTCTGTTTTTTCTATTTCCTTTCACCTTTCTTTCCTGCTGTTCGTTATCTTGTTTAATTACATCCTTTTCCGTATAATTAATTTACAAGGTGCTGTCACACCCAAGTAATTACGGAAGGAGGTTCATTATGTGTGAATTAAAAACAAAACATTTTAAAGCAGTCTGTCCTTACACTAATTCAGAAATGGAAATTTCCATTTTGTGTCAAAGAATTCATAAGACACAAACATTAAACAAACATTATAAAAAAATGGATTTTTCATGTCCTAAAATCTCTGAATGTACTTATGGAAAAAGAAATTGTCCACTTTTCCAGTCCGCTTAAGTACTATTTATGGCACCGATTTATTCGGTGCTTTTTTGATGTATCCAGATTCTTCTCTATTTAGTCTTGTAGTCTTTGACCAATCAGCTCCACAAGTTTCTAGTTCTGGACAAGTCTCGCATGGTTCTATAAATTCTGCCATTCTTTTTTCTGCTGCCTGTATTCTCAGAGAATCCATATGTCTTAATGCACATCGGACTCCCATGTCCCTGATCTCTTGTTCTGTCAATACTTCACCTTCCTTTCCTGTTGCTTCGTTATCTTGTTTAATTACATCCTTTTCCGTATAATTGACTTACAGGGAACTGCCATTCCCAAGTCTTACGAAAGGAGTTTTTTATGAAACGTTCTGAATTAAATTCAATTTGTGCAGAAATACAAAAACGTCAATTAATTGAATTAAAAGCTGATTTTTTAGAAATGTCTAAGTTGTCCCATGATGAATCATCACATTTTGAAGATTTCTTTGCAGCTCTTATGGCAAATTCTCTTCCTATTCTTTCTAAATTATCTGTTCAATGCACTATTGACACATTAGAAAATCTAGGTCTTATTAAGATTGAAGATGATTAATTTGGTTTATTATTTTTTCACAAATTGTATCAACATCATTTTTGCTAGTTTGTTTTTTGTTGATCCATTGTCTAAAACAAGCTAGCGCTAAAATAACTGTGCTTATTAAAATGAGTACAGTTATTTTAGTATCCTTAAATTTCATTCTTTCTCATCTCCTTTCCTGGTGCTTCGTTATCTTGTTGCTGTATATCATTTTCTTGACTATGTGGATATTATACATTGACTTCGTGGGATTTGTCAATACGCTTTATTTAATTTTCTTGACTATGTGGGATTTTTGTTTTATACTTTTCTCATAAATTAATAACAGAAGGAGGTGAGCAGAACTGAATACTCGAATAAAAGAACTTAGAAAAACGTTAAAATTAACTCAAGAAGAATTTGGATCTCGTGTTGGTGTCAAAGGAAACACTATTGGAAATTATGAATTATCATTGCGTAATCCTTCTGATGCTATTATTCATTCAATGTGCAGAGAATTTAATGTAAACGAGAATTGGCTTAGATCTGGAGAAGGAGAAATGTTCCTTCCGGTAGAAGATGAAGTTGGAGAAGTTGTTTCTAAATTGGTCGATGAATTGAACCCTTTTTATGACATGATTATTGATATCATGCACACTTTTAACAATTTAGATGATAAAGGTCAGGAAATTATTTGTAATTTCACGTCAGATCTTGTTGATAGAATGGCAAAAAGGAATAAACAAGACAATTAATTTTTACACTAAAGATAGGAGGATACTATGGCAATAACTATTTCTTTCAATCAAGATACTGGTTCTATATCTGTTGAAGATTATAATTTCAAAAAGATTGAACGTCATAAAGGTAAAAGTCTTTTAGATTTTCCAAAAAATTATATTGTGATCGATATTGAAACAACTGGTTTGGATACTTCCATTGACTCTATTATTGAGATTGGTGCCATTAAAGTTGTAAATAATTCTGTAGAATCGACATTTTCTTCTTTGGTAAAACCTCCAGCTCTCGAATTTGATCCTGAATTTGACGATTGTGATTTTTTATTTAATAGTACTGGTCAGAAATATTATTATATTGATTCTTATATCACTAACTTGACTCATATCACTAATGAAATGCTTGACTCTGCTCCAGAGCCACAATCTGTATTAAAAGAATTTCTTGATTTTATTTCCAATGACATTCTAGTTGGTCATAATGTCAATTTTGATATCAATTTCTTGTACGATAGCATTTTGAAATATTTCAATCGAGAATTACATAATGATTTTGTTGATACTTTGAGGCTTTCAAGAAGATTACACAAAGATCTCACACACCATAGATTAGCTGATATGGCAAATTATTATCAAATTGATGTTCCAGAAGCACACCGTTCTTTGGCTGATTGTGTCACAACGAACGAATTGTTTCATCGATTACAAGATTCTATGATTGAAAAATATGGATCTTCTGAGAATTTTACTGAATCTATTAAAAATCAATATAGTGGAATTGATATAAATTCAATAACTACAACTAACACAGACTTTAACCAATTTCATCCTTTATATCAAAAAGTTTGCTGTTTCACTGGAAAATTAGAAAATATGCCACGAAAAGACGCAATGCAGCTTGTCGTTGATCTTGGTGGTATCGTGGCTAATTCTGTAACCAAGAAAACTAATTATCTTATTCTTGGCAATAATGACTACTGTACTCAGATCAAGGATGGTAAAAGCAATAAACAGAAGAAGGCTGAAAAATTAAAATTATCCGGACAAGATATAGAAGTAATTTCAGAAAATACATTTTATGAAATGCTAAATTTTGAAGCATAAGGATTTGAATTTCAAAGAAGGAAGACGATTAGCCTTCCCTCTTGATGTGATTTCTGATGATGATAAAGATTCTTTTCAAGAATAATTCATCATTGATGTGCATGATCATTTGATTGATCTGTTGTCTATACCACTCTTTCATCTCTTTATCCTCCTCTCTCTGTATTATAGTCTTTTCAGAGTGTACTGGAAGATGTTGGGATGATATGTCCAATATGTTGGACATCATGGTGTAACATTATATGAATACAAATCTTCTGGAGACATATGCAATGCTTCTGCAAGCATGCAGATCGTTAATAATGTCGGTTCATAACGATTGTTTTCGATATTGTTGATCGTACTTTTACTGACTCCGGATAATTCAGCAAGTTTCCTGCTGCTGATTCCTTTATCAGATCGGATCTGGTAAAGATGATATTCAATTTTAACATTCAAGTCTGTACCTCCTGGTATATCTTTAGAGTGTACAGTATTGTAATTTAATATTAACCATTTTGCTGATATCGGGAAAATGGTAAAAAAATACCGCCCAGCTGGTAACTAGGCGGTATTCAGAAAAACACTTGCACCTGTCAAGAACAGATGAAATACTTTTCCCTCAACAAGTAAAGTATATCATTTTTTCTTGGCACCCGGCAAGGGTGTATTTTTTGTACAAATTTTTAATATTTTATAAAAAGGAAAAGGTGATAACATGAAAAAAATTGCAGCTGCTTATATAAGAGTCAGCACGCATATGCAAGAAGAGCTGTCTCCTGATGCACAACTTCGATGCATTAGAGTCTGGGGAGATGCACATGGTTATTATGTACCAGACGAATATGTTTTTATCGATAATGGAATTTCTGGAAGAAAAGCAAAAAAGCGTCATGATTTCTTGCGAATGATCGGATTGGCAAAAACGAAGCCTGCTTCTCCTTTTGAAGCAATACTTCTTTGGAAATTTAATCGTTTTGCACGAAACCAAGAAGAAAGCATTGTTTATAAATCTATGTTACGCAAAAAATGCAATGTTGATGTAATCAGTACTACTCAGCAAACAACAAAAGACATTTATGGAGATCTTATTGAGCGCATCATCGAATGGACTGATGAATTTTATTCTATCCAGTTAGGGGAAGACGTTTTTCGTGGTATGACAGAAAACGCCCTTCGCGGAAATTTCCAGGCATCTCCGGCTTTTGGATACAAGGTAGAAAAAGGACTAGGACTAGTCATTGTTGAAGATCAGGCAAATATCGTTCGCATGATTTTTAATTTATATGCCAATACTAGGATGGGATTTTATGAGATCGCTCGTCATTTGAATCGCTTAGGCTACAAAACCAAGAAAGGTGGAGCTTTTGAGGCTCGCGCAATTAGGTATATTATCCAAAATCCAATCTATAAAGGATACCTTAGATGGAATTATGCAAATGGTACTACACGTGTTGTTAATGATGAAAGCGAATGGATTATTGTAAAATCTCCACTAGTTCCTATAATTGTGTCTGAAGAACTTTGGGATCGGGCAAACGAACGTTTAAAAAATGAGTATCGTCCTAAAAACGGAAAACCTGTATCAAAGCATCGACATTGGCTGTCCGGGCTTGTTAAGTGTTCTTCCTGCGGCGCTTCTCTTTCTACATCTGTGCAATACCGTCATGATCGCACCTACATTAATTTTCAATGCTACAAATACCTTAAAGGAAAATGCCTGGTTTCTCATGGAATTTCTGAAAAGAAGCTTGTTCCATTGGTTTTAAATGTCTTGAAAGAAGATATGAGTAAATCTTACATAGAGTGCGAACGTATAGAAAAGGTTGTTGAAAATCAACAGGATATCCTAGATGTTCAGTTGAAACGTTTGGCTACCAGAGAAGCACGAATTAAAGAAGCATATTTGAATGGTATTGATTCTTTGGCAGAATATAAGGCTAACAAGGAAGAAATTCAAAAAGAACGTGAGTTTCTTCTTCAGCAATCACAGGATCATAACAAAACGGAAAAGGAATCTAACGAACTTCCCAATAAAATTCGCGGTGTTTATGATATACTGGTATCTGATCAATGCAGTAAGGATGAAAAGCAAGCTGCAATCCGTTCGATCGTGAAAAAAATTGTATTTGACAAAGAGAATAAAACATTAGATTTTCACTATTACATAAAAGAAGATTAGATCATTTCAGATTTTTTAGAAATCATGTATATTGTTTTTCCGAGATACATATGCTATAATGCCAGTAGGCAAAATGATAGCAATGTTTCAAGTTGAAACAAAAAAGAAAAAAACCTCAGTACGGCAATACTGGGGTTTTTTCTTGTCTATAATGGGACAAGATCCACGGTTAGGTTGTACGCTATTTATGCCTGTCTAACCATTTGCATAGGTAGTAGGCAACTACGCTAGCCAATACAGACATAATAAATGATAGCAAATTTTCCAAGCTGAAACCCCCTTTCTGTTGCCAGATTGGGTGCGACAACATTGATATGTTATCACAAAAGTATTTTTTGTGCTATACTTAATTCATATAGCTACATAATTTTTAGCCTTTTCTTATTTACTTTATACGCACTTGCAGAATGGATGACACAGTGGGGCTCTAAATACTTAGGCGATCAGGGATATGCTCCGATTGAAATCCTGAGATATTATTATGGAGAGAGTATGTACATCAATACCGCAGAACAGATTTCAGGAATTCCTTCTTCCTGGCCGGGATATGATCTGACGATCGGCAGCAGAGGAGATAAGGTTCGACAAATACAACAACAATTGAATCGTATTGCTAAAGATTATCCTTCTCTGCCTACAATCGCTGTGGATGGTGTTTATGGAGAATCTACTGCGAATGCTGTTCGGAAATTCCAGAATATTTTTGGACTGCCACAGACTGGGATTGTTGATTACCCTACTTGGTATAAGATCAGTGAGATCTATGTTGGAGTTAGCCGGATTGCGGAGTTGAATTGAAATCTTAGATACACCAAAAGCCCCACAAAGTTCATCCTTGTGGAGCTTTTTTTCATTTCTTATTCTATTTACTCTTCACCAAACACCGCTTTTTATAAAAAGCAATTCCATAACACAATACTTCCTCATAAGCATCTTCAAACTCTTTTGCATACATCTTTGTGTTGATCTGATCTAACGCCTTTTGACAGTCTTTTTCCAAATCTTCTAATTTCCTTGAATACTTTGCTTCAAATACTGCAACTTGTCCTGTTACATCATTGTAGATTACAATATCACTTCGTCCTTCTCCATGCTCTCTATTCGACTCTACACTATAACCTGCTCCTGCAAAGATTCCTGCAAGAAATGCATGATAGAAATTTTCTCGGTAATCATAATAACTGATCGTCATTCGCAGTAATGTGCTGATTTCTTTTGTTGCCTTATCCGCATCTTTGTTCCACACTGCATCAAATAAATCTTTCCGATTCGTAACTCTTGCACTGTCTTCAAACCATTTCCTTACGGTTGATTCGAAAATTTCTTTTACTTCTTTGTTTGGAATTCTTAATTCTATCCGACCATCTTTATCACGTTCTCCGACTTTTGTAAGATATCCAGTAAGATAGAGAATACTCCATAAATTATCTTCTGATGAATGTAGATAATCATATGTGAGGTCTTCTTCTATTTTCTGGCAGATGCTTCCACCTGCGATCAATACTTCTAGTTTTTTTCGTATAGCAGCTCCTGTATAATCAATAAAGGAGCGAATGATCGCATTATCACTGGTATTCTTCCAGTAGCTGACTGGTCTTGCATTCAGATCATTTTGAAGATCTCTTAGATAATTCATGACATCCCATGGACAATATACTTCAAACTCTCCAAAATTATATCCATCATACCATTCTTTAATCAGCTCCGCTTTCTCTTCAATCTCCGCATCTGCTAAAAGCTTATCTACATCCTGTTGTGTAAATCCATAATATTCATTGTATCTTGTGGATGAAATCGTATCTGATACAAAGTTATTTGTTCCAGTGAAAATACTTTCTTTGGCAATCTTTAGGCATCCTGTGATGACTGCAAACTTTAATGAAGAATTATCTTTTAAGGCTGTACTAAGCAAACCTTTCATAATTTCTAACATCTCTTTGTAGTAACCATTACTACTTGCTTTTGCAATTGGAACATCATATTCATCAATTAAAAGGATCACTGGCTTTTTATAATAACTTTTCAGCATATTGGTAATTCTTAATATACAACTTTGAATTTCCATCATACTTGCACTACAAGTCTTTAATTTTTGAAATACCAGTTTATCCCCTTCATCTATCTCATCACTATCCAACAAGTATACATGTTGTTTACATGCTTCAGATATAATAAATTTCAAAAAATTAAACGCATTCTCAAATGTAGTTCCATCTACATCCTTAAAAGACAAAAATAATGTCGGATACTGATTCATCCATTTCTCACAAATCTCGACCTCATCAAATATCTCAAGTCCTTTAAACAAATGTCTGCTATCTTTCCTGATATCCAAAAAACTGTTCAACATATTCATCGCCATCGTTTTTCCAAACCGCCTAGGCCGCGTAATCAACGTCACCTGATCCATCTCACCCTGTAACAACGTCTTGATCAATCCGGTCTTGTCCACATAATAATAATTCAACTCTCGAATTCTCTCAAAATCCGAAATCCCAACAGGAATATTTAGATTCTTCATCTCTTCCTACTGCCTCCTTTCTTTTATTAATTATATATTGATAAACATATATTCGCAGTTCAATTATGTTAAATCTTTAAACCAATACATGTTATAGCCAACAACCTTCCAGAATCAATAGTTGATCATCAAAAACCGTATGAGCTCGTCTGCACTTAGCGAGTGGTAGGTCGCAAGACCTGCCAAGAGCTTAGTACAGCTACGTGCGAATCCGAGCGAGAGCGGGTTTTTGATGATCAACTATTGATTCATTTCTATTTATTCACTTCAAAATGCTGATAATCCTTAGAGCTTCTCCACTTACCACCCCAGCTGAATCCATATTTCTTAAAGATCTTATAAGCTGTGTCATTCTTATGGATCATATATCTTTTATATTTTCCTTTACATTTTGACGTCTTTCTCTGTTTATACACCTTACCATTTGCCGGTGATACCTTATTTCCTTTGACCCACGGATTGATCCTTGGATTGATATCGATAGCCATTCCATAAGAATGGTTGGAAAGTTTCGTCGTTCCACTGATCACACGATAATTAAACGCAGAGGTATTATTTGCAGCCATAGACTTCTCATCATTCGCACCATAATCATCAATCAGTCTCATTCTCTCAATTCTGTACCTCTTCTGATAAAGAGCATAAAAGACCTTGACCGTTTTCTTCGCGATCTTCTTGTTAACGATCAACTCACCCTCTTTTACCTTCCCATCAAAACCATAATGAAGAACCTGTACATATCTTAAATCAGACAACTTAACATTCTTATTCTTTCGATAAGATTTTCCCGTGATCCTCTTTTCAATATTCGGAGAAATCTTCTCATAAGTAAAGCCTTTTTTATAAGTATATTTCGAAGCTGCATTCGCAGATTTTCTCTGTAAACAAACTGGAATCACAGCAACTGTAAATGCTGTCAATGCAAGTATCGTAGTTAATTTCAATTTTGATCGATTCATTTATTCTCATCCTTTCCAAAACTTCAATCATTTATCTTAATCGGTTTCATTATAACATATATTCCAAAGCCCCACACTCCATACCTTGAAGCATTTCAAAACAACAATTCAATATCCTCCTGTATAAAGAATATTTTAAATCATAATTGCCCAGTGACCGTATGAACACGCCTGCACTTAGTGAGTGGCTGGTCGTAAGACCTGTCACGAACTTAGTACAGCTGCGTGAGAATCCGAATGCGAATGGGTCACTGGGCAATTATGATTTAAAATATTCATTGAAAGAGTGAATTATTTTTGATATACAAGAAACTGATACTCAATATCAAAGTAAGTCTCTTCTTCACTCTCTTTCACAAGTTTCCACTCTGGCATCTCATCCAGATCTGGAAAATAAGTATCTGCATCATATGCAAAGTCTGTTCTTGTAACATAAGCTGTATCACAATAAGGAAGCATCATGCGGTAAATGCTTTCTCCACCGATAATAAAAATATCTTCATCCTTATATTCTTCCAGCTCATCTAACAATTCTTCTTTACTTCCAACTACGATCGCTCCTTTTGCATCGTAGTCTTTATCATGTGTTAATACAATATTCGTTCTCTTTGGAAGCGGCATTCCATTTGGAAAGCTTTCTAATGTTTTTCTTCCCATGACAACGACTTTTCCTGTTGTCATCTGACGAAACATCTTCATATCATTTGGAATATGGACTAAAAGTTCATTGTTCTTTCCAATTCCCCAGTTCTTATCTGCATTTACAATAAGATTCATCTTATCTTCTCCTTCTTATATTGCAATTGGAATATCTTTGATCTGTTCTCCTGCCTGATAGTCTTCGATTTTAAAGTCATCTGTTGTGAATTCATAGAAATCTTTGACTTCTGGATTAAGCGTTACTTTCGGTGCAGGATATGTCTCTCGTTTGATCATCTCTTTGATGATCGGAATATGGCGATCATAAATATGTGCATCTGCGATCACATGAACTAACTCTCCTGGTTCCATATCACATACCTGAGCCATCATATAAACTAATGCTGCATACTGCACAACATTCCAGTTATTTGCTGCTAAAATATCCTGAGAACGCTGGTTCAAAATCGCATTCAATGTGAGCTTATCATGTCCTGGTTTCTTTGTTACATTAAATGTCACACTATACGCACATGGATAAAGATTCATCTCATGAAGATCTTGGTGGACATAAATATTTGTCATGATCCTTCTACTGTATGGGTTGTGTTTCAGATCATAGATCACACGATCTACCTGATCCATCATTCCTTCTTTGTATTGGTGCTTTACACCCATCTGATATCCATAAGCCTTTCCGATCGAACCATCTTCATCTGCCCATTCATCCCAGATATGACTCTTCAGATCATTTACATTATTTGATTTCTTCTGCCAGATCCATAATAATTCATCAATAGCTGACTTAATATATGTCTTTCTTAAAGTCAATGCTGGAAATTCTTTGGACAGATCGTAACGATTTACAACACCAAACTGTTTGATCGTATAGGCAGGCTCTCCATCTGGCCAGTGCGGACGGACTTTCTCTCCCTCTGTACTAGTTCCATTCTCTAAAATATCTTCGCACATAGATATAAATACCTGATCTGCATAACTCATTCTTTCTTGTTCTCCTTTTCTTCTTCCTCGCTGTTGATCGTAAGCATCTCAAATCTTCGTTTAAAAAATGCAATCTTACGGTCAAACACTCCTAATCGGTATAAATTGATCACAAACATTCCAAGGATCAGAGCTAATAACATTCCTCCTAATCCTCCAAATTTCAGACCAACGTAGATCAAAAAGATCGTTGTCAGTGCTGAGATTCCCATACTGTCTCCCATCATCTTTGGCTGTAAGACCTGTTTCAATACCAGACAGATCGCATAAATGATCAGTAAGATAACTGCTGTTTTGATATCTCCTGTAATCAGCTTAAATATTGCCCATGGAATGATCACAGTCCCTGTTCCAAGGATTGGAAATATATCGACAATTCCTACTAATACCGAATAGATAAAAGAATGTCCAATCCCTGCAATAAAAAATCCGATCCAAAGGATCGCTATGATCACTATCATGATCTTTAACTGCGCAAGGCAGTAACTTACTAAGACTCCAACTGAGTTCTTCATAAATACATTGATCTTATGCTTCACAAATCCTGGAATACATTTTTCATACCATGCTATGAGTTTTTCTCGTTCCAGTGAAAACATATAAGCTGCAAATAACATAACAACAAGCCCTAACAGACCGCTTGTCACACCCTTTGCAACACCACCTGCATGTGCTACCCCATAATCTCCTGCAGAAGATGCCGCTTTCTTGAAAAGCTCTCCGATCGATCCGCTCCACTGATCAAACTGTTTTCCAAAAGATGGTGGAAGAATACTTAAAAATTGCTCTATCTTCTTCTGAAAGATCATTCCTTGTCTCATGATCTCATGACGGATATCTGGTGCATCCTGTATAAATCCGATGACTTGCAGTGCGATACCTCTGACTGCAAAATAAAGAACCACTATAATTCCTGTGATAACTGCCGCGATCAAGATCGCAGAACCGAACTTCTTCGGTAATTTTACCTTCTTCTCCAGATATTCGATCACTGGGTGGGCCATCATTGAAATAATCCATCCTGCTACAAATGGCCATAAAAATACGATTGCTTTTGGTAATACAAAGATCAAAAGCAATGCACCTGCTAATATGACCAACAGTTCCATGATAATATCCAGATAAATTTCCCAACGTTTCATAATTTTTTCACTCCCTGATGTAATTAGTATATTCTTGAATTTTCATACCATTTTCCATCTCTTAATGAACTATTATACGTTACAAATTATTACTTGGCAATTCTAATCTCATCTTTCTCTCTGTCGTAATGATATATGTGATCTGATAAAACTTCTTCCTGATCCACAACCATACGGTTTGTCTCTCTAACCATTTCTCGTAGTTCCTCTGAACTTTGCACATATTCATCATCCAGTAAAAGGATCACTTCATGAATACTGCTTGGAAGAATATAAAGATCATGTCCCATATAATTCGCGAAATCTCTCAGTGGATCTTTATAAAGCATGACGGATGCTCCATTCATATAATCTCCATTTGATAATACAAACAATGGAATCTCCATATCCGTGATCTTTACTGGTATCACAGACTGAATCTTGCGCATCACTGGTGGGAAGATCTTCTCCGTGTTCTCCTTTGCATCCTTCATCATCTGTTCCTTTGTCACACCCCATAACAGCAACTCTTTGTTCCTCACTAATGCACTCGCCATCCCGTCATGATTCCGGTATGCTGCCCAACGATATGTAACTGCCAGATCTAAGAATCGCTCGTATGGTGTATACTTTAACATCTCTTTATTCTTCTCATAATTAACCACACGATAAAACAGATTCTTCTTAATATGCTCATAATCTGAAACTTTATCCTCATCCAGATAAAATCCAACCTGATGTCCTCGATAAATTCTGGCGATATCTTTCATCGTATCTGATAATTCCTGTCCCCTTAAATAATTTCGATAAAATATCTCCAGATACAACACTGGTACCAGATAATTCTTGGTCTCTCCGATCGACAACCCCATCATCGATATCTGATTATTCCTCTTAACCCTCTGCACCATAACTTTCTTTCCTTCCATCTCTGGAAGATAGTTTAGAATATTCGCTTCTACATACTGATAAAATTCTTTCTCATTCAACATGGTCTTCTCCTTTTCTGTGGATGAAAACGCATGCCATAACCCCATTTTATTTGTTTCCCTCACTTGTCTTCATATGTAAATAATTTCCATTTCATCATACAATATTTTCCAGTTAATTGCAATAAAAAAAGAAATTTATTTTTCAAAATTTCTTTTTTTATTCAATCTCTATTTTGTTGCTGTAAATTCTTTTAAGAAGTCAAGTAATGTTTCCATTTCATCTCTCGTACCGATCGTAATCCTTAAATAATTATTGATTCTTGGCTGATCAAAATAACGGACATAAATCTTTGCTTTCTTCGCTGCTTCAAAAATCTCTTTGGCAGGTACGCTTTCATGTGTCGCAAAGATAAAGTTTGCTTTGGAATCTGCAAAACTAAATCCGATCTTTCTCATCTCAATCTGGAACCATTCTCTTGTATCAATGATCTTATTTCTTGTCTCCTGGAAATATTCTTCATCTTCTAAGACAGCTGTTCCAAGAACAATGGATGGCTCATTCATCGTATAAGAGTTGTAAGAATATTTCACATCATTCATTGCCTTGATCAGTTCCTTGTTACCGATCGCATATCCGATACGAAGTCCTGCTAAAGATCTTGATTTGGAATATGTCTGAACGACTAAAACGTTATCATATTTTCTTGTCAGTTCTTTCGCTGTGTCGCCGCCAAAATCAATATAGGCTTCATCAACAATCACAACAACATCCTGATTGTGTTGGATGATATCTTCCACAACCTCTAAAGATAAAAATGCGCCTGTTGGTGCATTAGGATTTGGGAATACCACCCCGCCATTTTCAGCGTAATAATCTTCTTTCTGAATCTCAAATGCATCATTGACTGCTTTCTTCTCGTATGGTATTCCGAATAATTCTGCCCATACAGGATAGAAAGAATATGTGATATCTGGGAAGAAGATTGGTTTCTTACCGTTAAAAAATGTCATAAATGCAACGGCAAGCACATCATCAGATCCAACTCCGACAAATACTTCTTCTTTATCAAATCCATGATAAGAAGCGATCGCTTCTACCAATTTAGTTGCTGCAGGATCAGGATATTTGCGCAGATTCTTGATCCCGCTCATCGCTTTCTTGATCTTATCGGATGGCGGATAAGGGTTTTCATTTGTATTTAACTTGATCACACCTTCTTCTTTTGGCTGTTCACCCGGTGTGTAAGGTTCTACTTTTCGTACATTGTCTCTCCAGCTGTTCATTGAAAGTCTCCTTTATCTATATTGGCTTATTTGCGATAGTCATCGATCAGTTTCTTAAATAATGGAAGGGCTTTTTCGATACGTTCTGTTGGTACACAATAAGAAATACGCACATATCCTGGGCATCCAAAGCTGTCCCCAGGTACGATCAACAGATCATATTCTTTCGCCTTCTCGCAAAATGCATTGGCATCTTCTTCTAATGCTTTCGGGAATAAATAGAAAGCTCCACCTGGTTCTACACATTCATATCCCATATCCACTAATGCATTATAGAATAAATCTTTGTTCTTCTGATAGATTGAAAGGTCAGAAGTTAAATCTACACATTCTCCAACAACTTTCTGATATAAGGTTGGCACACAGACATAAGAAAGTAAACGTGCAGATGCGATAAACGCTGGCAGTAACTGTTCAAAATCTTCTGCCTCATTTGGTGCTACGATATAACCGATACGTTCTCCCGGCAGTGATAAGGATTTACTAAAAGAATATGCTACTAATGTATTGTTATAAAAATGTGGAACATATGGCACTTCAAATCCATCATACGCGATCTCTCTGTATGGTTCATCGGAAATGATGTAAATGCTGTGTCCATATTCTTTTTGTTTCTTCTCTAATAATGCAGCTAATTTCTCAATCGTCTCTCTGGAATAAACAACTCCGGATGGGTTGTTTGGAGAGTTGATCAAGATTGCTTTGGTATGCTCATTGATCGTTTCTTCTAATTCTTCGAAATTAATCTGGAATGCTCTGGTATCTGCAGAAATGACCTTTAATCTGCATCCTGCTCCCTGTGCATATACTGCATATTCTGGGAAATGTGGTGCGAATGTGATAACTTCATCTTCTGGCCCATCAACTAATGTCTTAAAGCAGATACCAAGGGCTGCTGCCGCTCCGATCGTCATAAAAATATTCGCTGCTGTATAATTTGTATCAAATCTTTTATTTAAAGACTTGGCAATGTTTTCTCTTACTTCCAGTACTCCAGCATTGCTTGTATATCCATGAATATCCACTGGATCTGCTGTTTTTAACAGGCGAAGTGCTGTCTCATCAATTTCTTTTGGTGCTGGAACACTTGGATTCCCGATACTGAAATCAAATACATTTTCTGCTCCGACTTCTTTTGCTCTCTTCATTCCATATTCGAAAATATCACGGATAATAGAATGCTGTTTCGATAATTCTACTACTTCTTTTGATAACATGATCTGTCTCTTCCTTTCTTTGCCATTAGTTTTATTTTACAAAAAAATGCAGAAAATTACAACAACCCTCGCTGATTGCTGTAATTTTCACGTAATATCATTTGACGATCATTTTATTCATCTAATGCATCTCTTAAGCTCTTTGTAAACTCATAAACCTTTTCAGGACTTTCTTTACCATATTGACTGATCAATTTGACGATCGCACTTCCGACGATGACACCATCACAGTATGTACTCATTTTCTTTGCCTGTTCTGGTCCTGAAATACCAAATCCCACTGCACAAGGAATTGTTGCATTCTTCTTGATCACACCGAAGAATTCATCAAAATCTGTTGTAAATTCACTTCTTGTTCCTGTAACTCCGATGGAGGATACACAGTATAAGAATCCTTCTGCTTCTTTTGCGATCATTGCGATACGGTCATGAGATGTCGGTGTTACAAGACTGATATTGTCAACTCCGTGAGCTGTTGCCACGCCCTGAATCTCGTCTTTTTCTTCGTATGGCATATCAGGCACGATGACGCCCTGAATCCCACATTCATTACAAAGGTCAAAGAATCTTTCGGTTCCAAAACGATAGATCGTATTGAGATACATCATCATGACAAATGGTGTTTCTTTGATCTCTTCTCTTAATTCTTTTACCATCTGAAAGATTTCCTTTAGTGTTGTACCACCTGCAAGTGAATGCTGGCTGGCTTCCTGAATGACAACACCCTCAGCGATCGGATCTGAGAATGGAATACCGATCTCAATCACATCTGCACCTGCTTTTACCATAGCTCTGATATTTTCTTTTGTTGTTTCGTACCCATAATCTCCAGATACGATGTAAGTTACTAATGCTTTTTGCCCATTCTTTTTTCTATTCTCAAATGTCTCTCTAATTTTCATCTAACTGCACTCCTCTGTATCTTGCTACCTGATAAACGTCTTTGTCTCCACGGCCAGACAGACAGATAACGACTGACTGGTCTTTACTCATTGTTGGGACGATCTCCATTGCCGCTGCAACTGCATGAGATGATTCGATCGCTGGGATCACTCCTTCTGTTTTGGATAAATATTCAAAGGCTTTGACTGCCTGTTCATCTGTGATACTCACATATTCTGCTCTTCCGATTTCATGAAGATGTGCATGTTCTGGTCCGATTCCCGGATAATCAAGTCCTGCTGAAATAGAGTATACAGGATCGATCTGACCTTCTTCGTTCTGTAAGAACAAACTCTTCATTCCATGAAAAATACCTTTACTTCCTTTTGCGATCGTTGCTGCATGATCTAACGTATCAATCCCTCTTCCAGCTGCTTCTGCCCCAATCAGTCTAACACTTTCATCTGGGATAAAGTCATAAAACATTCCCATTGCATTCGATCCACCTCCTACACAAGCAAATACAGCATCTGGAAGTTTTCCTTCGATTTCTTTCATCTGTTCTTTTGTCTCTTCTCCGATGATCTTCTGGAAATCACGAACCATCGTTGGATATGGATGAGGTCCCATAACAGAACCGATGCAGTAAAATGTTGTCTCAATATTTGTAGCCCAGTCTCTCATTGCCTCGTTAATAGCATCTTTTAAAGTTCTTGTTCCACTCTCTACAGCATGAACTTTTGCTCCAAGAAGTTCCATACGGTATGCATTCAGACTCTGGCGTTCCACGTCTTCTGCTCCCATATATACAACACATTCCATGTCAAATAATGCTGCAACAGTCGCTGTAGCAACTCCGTGCTGTCCTGCACCTGTCTCTGCGATGATTCTTTTTTTCCCCATTCTCTTTGCAAGTAAGATCTGACCTAATACATTGTTGATCTTATGGGCACCTGTATGGTTCAAATCTTCTCGTTTTAAATATACTTTTGCCCCTCCAAGATCTTTTGTCATCTTCTCTGCGTAGTATAAAAGAGATGGACGGTTTGCGTAATCTCTGTATAACTGACGTAATTGGGCTAAGAATTCTGGGTCATTTTTGTATGTTTCATAAGCCTCATTTAACTCGTTTACCGCGTTCATTACAATTTCTGGTACATACTGTCCACCGTACTCTCCAAATCTTCCTATTTTATTCATGTCTTCCTCCTGTTATCTGCATGATTTCTTTCATTTTTTTCAAATCTTTGTATCCATCCGTTTCGATTCCACTGGAAATGTCGATCCCGTATGGATGAACTTTTTTTGTGATTTCTTTTATATTTTTACTGTGAAGCCCGCCTGCAATGAAAAATGGTTTTCTGATTCCTTCTTTTGGAATCAGGTCGTAATTCATTACTTTTCCGGTACCTCCATACATATCTTTTCCTTCTGTAAATGTATCCAGTAACAGTTTATCAACTGGAAGCTGTTGGGCTTCCTTGATGTCTTTTGTATCTTTCACTCTGACCGCTTTCCAGATTTCTTTATCTGTCTGCTGTCTTAACTGTTCAATATAAATAACATCTTCATCGCCATGTAACTGGATCACGTCTAATGGAACTTTATTGGCAATTTCTGTAACTTTCTCAATTGTTTCATTGACGAATACTCCGACACTTAAGATCTTTTGATCTAAGTTTTGATCAAGTTCTCTTGCCTGCTGGCCTGTGACATAACGCTTGCTTTTTGAAAAGAAAATATATCCAATTGCATCTGGTTTTACTTCATTTGCATATGCGATATCTTCTTTTCTGCGCATGCCGCACATCTTTACTTTCAGACTTTGTTCTTTGATCTGATTTTGTATCATAGGCAGCTCCGTAACTGTTTCATTGTTTCTTTGATGTTATCGGATCTCATAAATGTTTCACCGATCAAAACTGCATCGGCTCCTTGCTCTTTGACATTTTTCATATCATTTTCATCCTTCATTCCACTTTCGGAAACTAATACTGCTTCGTATGGAATAAGTGGAGCAAGTTTACTTGTTGTATTTAGATCAACATCAAATGTTTTTAAATTTCGATTATTGATTCCGATAATATCGCATCCACATGCAACGACTTTCTTTAATTCTTTTTCGTTATGAACTTCTACCAGACAATCAATCTCTAAGCTTTTTGCCAGATCATAAAATTCCTTTATCTTTTCTTCAGAAAGAATTGCTGCGATCAGAAGGATTGCATCGGCTCCTAAGACTTTTGCTTCATAAATCTGATATTCATCGAAAATAAAATCTTTTCTTAACATTGGGATATCTACCTTAGCTCTGATATCCGCAAAATATTTGCTGCCACCTTTAAAATAATATTCTTCAGTCAAGCAGGAAATGGCTGCTGCCCCTGCATCTTCATAGGCAATGGCTGTCTCCACTGGACGAAAATCTTCTGCGATCACACCTTTGGATGGAGACGCTTTTTTAACTTCTGAGATCACGGATAATCCAGATTTCTTTAAGGCCTCTTTAAATCCATGATTTTTATTCTTAGAATTTAATGCCATCTCTTTCATATCCTGCGGCTCTATATTATCTTTTTCTCTTTGTAATTGTTCTTTTCTTTTTTCTACGATATCATCTAAGATCATGTTCCACCTCATTTATTTTACATTTGTGTATGCAATAAACTGTTCTAATTTCTCATTTGCCTCTCCAGAATCGATCATCTCGGCTGCCAGTTTCACTCCATCTTTGATCGTCTCTACTTTTCCGATCGTATAAAGGGCTGCTCCTGCATTTAATAAAACGATGTCTCGTTTTGCTCCCTGTTCTTTTCCAGTTAGGATATCTTTTGTAATGATCGCATTTTCATCTGCTGTTCCACCAACAATATCTTCTTTCTTGGCAAGTGTTAATCCTAATTCTTCTGGATCGATCGTATATTCTTTGATCTCATCTCCATCGATCTCACAGACACTTGTTGTGGATGAGATTGAGATTTCATCTAATCCGTCGTCTCCATATACGATCAGGGCTCTTTTAACTCCAAGATTCTTCATAACATCTGCCATCGGACGAACCAGCTCTTTTTCATAAACACCGAGAACGATGTAGTTTGTCATTGCTGGGTTTGCTAAAGGTCCTAAGATATTAAATACAGATCTTACCCCAAGCTGTGCTCTGACTGGTCCGGCATATTTCATAGATCCGTGATGTGTCTGTGCAAATAAGAAGGCTGCTCCAACTTCATCCAAACATTTCTTGCTTTCTTCTGGTGTTAATCCGATTTTTGCTCCTAATGCTTCTAGGACATCGGCTGCCCCGCTCTTTGAGGATACACTTCTATTTCCATGTTTCGCAACTTTTGCTCCTGCTGCTGCAATGACAAATGCAGATGTTGTGGAAATGTTAAAGCTGTTTGCAAGGTCTCCTCCAGTTCCTACGATATCGATCGCTTCTGTTTCTTCTGGCACGATCGCTGCTTTTGCTCTCATCACTTTGGCAAATCCTGTGATCTCTTCTGGTGTTTCATGATTCATACGAAGACCCGTCAGGAAACTTCCCATCTGAGCATCTGTCGCATTTCCAGACATGATGCAGTCCATGGCCTTATAAGCTTCTTCTTCTGTTAAATGATTTCCTTCCACGATCTTTGTTAAAAATGGTTTTAATGTTTCCTGATTGACTGCGCTCATAGTTTCCTCCTTTTTAGAATCTCCAAGTCTGATTCCTGCGATGTTTGTTAAAAAGTTTTCTAAGATCCTCATTCCCATTTCAGTTAAGATCGATTCTGGATGGAACTGAATCCCATAGACTGCATATTCTTTATGACATACTGCCATGATCTGTCCTTTTTCATCTCTTCCAATAACTTTTAAATCTTCTGGAAATGTCTCATCGTCGATGATCAGTGAATGATATCTTGCTGCATATATTTTATCTTCTAATCCTTCAAATAAAGGATTCTTGTTATTGATTGTGATCTCACTCATTTTTCCATGCATCAATTCTTTTGCTGGAACGACTTTTCCGCCATATACTTCTCCGATCGCCTGATGTCCCAGACAGATTCCCAAGACTGGGATTTCTTTTCCGAATGTTTTAATTGCCTCTTTTGAAATCCCTGCACTGTCTGGATATCCAGGTCCTGGTGAGATAACAAGTGCTTCTAGATTTTGTAAGTTTCTGATCTCATCAATCGTTATTTCATCGTTTCTTACAACCTGAATCTTTGGATACAAAGATCCAATGTACTGATATACGTTATAGGTAAATGAATCGTAATTATCTATCATTAAAATCATAACCTTGCTGCCTCCTTCACTGCATTTACAACGGCTAATGCTTTATTCTTTGTCTCCATAAATTCTTTCTCTGGAACAGAGTCATTGACGATTCCTGCTCCTGCCTGCACATATCCTTTTCCATCTTTAAATACGACGGTCCGGATTGCAATACATGTATCAATATTTCCATCAAATCCAAGATATCCAACGGTTCCACCGTAAACACCTCGTTTTTTATTTTCCAGCTCATCAATGATCTCCATGGCCCTTACTTTTGGTGCTCCGGATAATGTTCCTGCCGGAAGAACGCTCATCAATGCGTTGATTGGATTTTCATCATCTCTTAATTCTCCCTGTACATCACTGACTAAATGTGTAACTTTGGAATATTTTTCAACGGTCATAAAGTTTTTCACTTCTACAGTTCCAAACTTACTGACTTTTCCGACATCATTTCTTCCAAGATCAACTAACATCGTATGTTCTGCTCTTTCCTTTGGATCATTGACTAACTGTCTTACCAACATATCATCTTCTTCTTTTGTCTTTCCTCTTGGAACCGTTCCTGCGATCGGTTTGGTTGCTACAATTCCATTTAAGACACTGACTAACTTCTCTGGTGAAGCTCCAACCACCTGATAGTCAATGAAATCAAAGAAGTAAAGGTATGGAGATGGGTTTGATGTTCTTAAGCATCGATAGACATCAAATGGATCAACATCTGTCTCTACCTCAAATCTCTGGGATAAGACCACCTGGAAAATGTCACCGTTTTTGATATATTCTTTGGCTTTCTTTACGTTCGCTTCGTATTGTTCTTTTGTAAGATTCGATGTTACTTCTGCCTTCGCAGGTGTAAATCTGTCTTTGGAAAGTGATACCGGACGTTCCATCTTGTGAAGGATCAATTCTGCTTTATCTTCTAATTCTTCATATTTTTGTTTGATATTATCACCTTTGTGGATGTTCTGGATGATCACAGCTTTGTTTGCTAAATGATCGAATGCGATGATCTCATCGTACATGCATAAGTGGCATTCTGGCATCTTCAGATCATCTTCTGGTACATTTGTTAATTTTTTTTCCACCTGACGGATCATGTCATATCCAAAATATCCGATCAATCCTCCAGTTAATTTTGGATAATCTTCCATAACTGGAGATTTATATTTCTTGATCAGATCACTTAGATAGCTCATCTTGAATTCTTCTTCCTGCTTTACTCCATCGACTTCTAATTCTTTTCCTGAAATCTTGATCTCTGACTTAGGATTGATCCCGATAAAGGAATATCTTCCCCACTGGTCTTTATTTTCCACACTCTCAAGCATGAAACATGGCGTTCCTTCTTTTCTCAGTGCCTGGAACATACGGATCGGTGTCATATAATCTGCCAGTACCTCGTAAAATACAGGTACCATCTGATATTCTTTTAATAGTTCTTCAACTTTGTTTAATGTCGGATATAACATATCTGCCTCCTGATCAAAATTTATCACCGTGGTTTCATTTTTCATAGTTTATATATCTGTATACTATGATTTATAGATAGGACCGTTTTGCATGAATGGTGACTTTGTTCATATTGGGGGATTTCATCGAAATTTCCTATGAAATAAAAAAGGCCCATCGTTCCTACTACTAGGGACGATAGACCGTGGTGCCACCCATATTCAAGAAATATCTTCTGATCTTCTCTTCTTGTTAAAATATCTTAGAAAATATCTCTCCTCACTTAAGATACTCCGCTTTGTTCGATAATAAAAAGCTTTTATATCTCGTTCCCGTAACGTGGGATAACGGCGACAGTTACTAAGTTTCATAAACAGTTCTCTGTGCTCCTCACAAATCCATTCGCTTATCACATATCTATGACCTTCCAGCAACCGGTCACTCTCTGTAAGACTGTTTGATGAGCTACTTACTTTTGTTCATCGGATTTATCACTTTAACTTGTTAAATATTTGTTTATATTATATGAGTCGATTTTTTATTTGTCAAGAATTTTCTGATTATAATTTTTGATTTGTTGAAAATTCGCATATTTTATTTTTCTATTTTAACATTTTATAAATCTCTTCTTTATCAGCTTCTGGATGCTCTTTGATTACTTTTTTAATTCTTCATTCTATGAAAACTTAGCAATTAAACCCTCATATACCATAAACTGTTCCATAGATGAAAATTTCACATGATCTACTATAAATTTAGATTCATACCAATTGCTTAACTGACTTCTCCTCATCTGGATTATGAAAACATATAATCTCCATTATATTTCTCCAACTTTCTGAACCGCTAAATCCAAATCCAGATCATGCCATCCGTAATATGCTTTTTTTAGAAAATCTACATTAATTTTCTGACTTACTTCCGCACTTGGTATATTGTAATACCATTGATAATATGCATAGAATTCTCCAATCCAATTTGGTATAAAACCTTCCATTGCTTTTCCTTGCTTCAAAGAATAATGCTCTGTTTCTTTAAAATATTCCCATAATTCTTTGGCATCCATTGTATTTACATAGGCTTTTGCTTGATCTATGCTTTGTCTTGTTTTACTTGTCATATATGCGTTGATAAAGTCTTCTGTATCCTTATCTGGATAAGTATTTGCTACATAATCAAACAATTTTCCTTGATTTTCTACTACGTCTCCTAGATAGACATCTGAATATGCTCTCATCATTCTCACCTCTTACAACAGGGTACTAAATACTTTTGTTACTTCGTTTGCATCTGAATTGATCAGATTTCTCATATTCTTTCTGGCTGTTACATCTCAATCATTGTAGCGTTCATTAAAGAATCCCAAATTTCCTCTCTGGTCTTCTCTGGATTTTCCTTTACGATATCATAGATTTTCTCAATCACATCTGCATCTTCTAACAAATCATCTGCTATCTTCGCTATAGAATCGCCATTTTCAATCTTTTTCTTTACCATCGTTATTAATTTTAAAATTTCTCCCTGTTTTCTTCCTTCTTTTCTTCCTTCTTCTCTTCCTTCTCGTCTCCCACGATTTTCCGCGCTTCGCAACTGGCTTTCCTTATCCCTGATTGCCATTTGTTCTCTCAGATATAAATATCTTTCACTCTCATCTCGACTCATCTTAATCATTTCATCCCTCACCTTTTCCATGTAATGATTTCCTTCAGATTCTTCTCTGACTTCTTCCCAAGTACTGGCTGAAATTAATTTTGCCCATCGATATAATTCTTGCTTCCTTGCCTTTCCTTTTGTACTTTTTAATTTACTTAATTCTATCACATGGAATTGAAATTTACTACTGTACAATTCACCTGTTTTATCGTCTTGCAGTAAAATTCTATGATAAAACCCAGGACTTTTTAGATAATTAAAATCAAGAATTCCTACATGAATACATGGTGGAAGTTCATAATATGACTCCCCTTTTTTCAATCCTTCTGTAAACATTCTGCAATTATAAAATAAGCTTCGCTCTGCCCAATCTTCCTGATATGTATTTTGCATTTCAATGTTAATCTTTTTGCCACCGTTTAATACCATCTTTACATCTAAAATTCCCTCTTTTTCCTCTTTAACTTCACCTTCCACAAATGGATCTGCAACTTCTAACGTTTCAATATCTGTTTCTTTCAAATGCAATAATGCCATTAAAAATCCTTTTACAATTTCTTCATTTTTAAATATTTTTTGAAAGGCATAATTATTTGTTAAGCGTATATTTAATTCCTCATTGCTAGCTGCTCTTTTTCTTAACTCTTCGTCATTAAAACTTCCCTCGTTGTTATTCATATTTTCTCCTTATATTACAATTTATGTAAATTCGTGTCATGTAAGTATTTTATCAAATCTTTATTGATTGTCAATTATTTTTTGTAAAAATTTGTAATATTTGGTTATATAAAAAGACAGGAGCCAAATAAACTCCTGTCCTAACACACATCATTATATCCTACGCACTTTTATTTTTCCAGTTCTTCCGTCTCAATAATAAACTTCACACTACCCTTCGTTCCACTAGCTTTCTTCGTAAATGTCTGATAGTTTTCTCCTTCATCCATCACTGCATCAACTCTGTCTAAGATATCTTTTGCATCATCATTGATCGTATTGACAAGTTTCTCAATACCGTCTTTTCTGAAGGTTAACATTCCTTTGTTCAAGGTAACAGCTCCATTTTTCAGAGTTGCAATTCCTGTTGTCATCTGTCCCATTCCATTATCCAGTGTTTTTGCACCTTTACTTAATTTCTTCGCTCCATTTGCTGCTGTTTTTGTTCCACTGTTTAATGTCTTAGCTCCTTCATCTAACTTCTTGATGGAAGATGCCAGTGTCTTAGATGATGTCTTTAACTGCCCAGTTCCTTCCGCGATCTGTTTTAATGCAGATTCTAACTGTACTGTAGATGTCTTTGTCTTTGTTAGCAGATTCTGAATCTGGGTTAAGCATCCTGATACGATCTGAAGGTCTGTCTGTGTTTCTTGCAAGCTTGTTCCGATAGATCCTGCGTAGGTTCCTAAATTCTTTGCCTGACCTCCTACGGATTGTGCATAACCGCCTAAGTTTTCTGCATCTGTCTTTAAAGAACCTGCAATCGTTGTAAGCTGTGCTTTCTGCTCATCTGTAAGAGAACTATAATTATTCTTGATAAATTCTCCAATTGCTCCTGCCTGATTTCCAACATCTGCTGCTGATACTCCAATAGACTCTGCTAATGCACCTAACGTCTTCGCTGACACACCAACACTTTCTGTCTGTGTCTTAATATTCATTAATTCTTTTGTGATTCCTGTCTGTGCACTCTGTAAGTTAGACTGTAATTTTGCCTGATCACTTTCGCTTGGTGTACTATTCTGCAGTTCCTTAAGAATCTGTCTCACTCCATTATCTAATTTCTCTGTAGATGATGGTAAAGCACTTGTTCCTTTCGCTAACTGACTGGTTCCATTCTTTAATGTTGTAGATCCATTGACCAGTTTGTCAAGTCCTGTTGCTAACTGTTTGGAACTGACTGCGATCTGTTTTGTTCCTGATTTTAATTTTCCAGAGGCTGTGACTAATTTTTCAATTCCCTTTACTAAATCTCCAGAACCATCGCATAACTTATCTGTCGCATTTTCAAGGTCCTTTAAGGAATCTGTTAATTCACTTAAATCTCCTGCATCATCTAAACCAAACTCTGATAATGTATCGGAATTCGCAACTGTCGCCGTGACTGTCATCTGGAAGTCTTCTACATCAGCTGTGATCTCGAAATCTTCTGGAATATCGAAGTTTGACCCAATACTTGTATTCTTAAGGTTTAAGCTGTCTGCTAATCCTGGCATTGCAACTCCGATAACGATATGTTTGTTACCATCGGAGATAACTTTTCCGTTTGTTGCTTTGACATTAGAGAAGTTATCTGTATTTAAGATCGCTGCTGTGATCATTGTAAATGGTGTATAGACTGTTGTCTGTTTTCCATTGATCGTTTTGGTTACGGCGGAATGATTTTCATATTCATAACGAATCTTTACTTTTCCTGATTTACCAACCAGTTTCTTTGGTGAAATTTCTTTTCCATCCAGATAGTATGTGACTTTCATGGATACTGGAAGATTTTTGTCACTTGTTCCCTGATAGTAGATATCTTTTCCATTGGCATTCCATGTAATACTGTCCTTTTTGCCTCGTTTGTATGTCTCATTTCCTTTAACATTCTCAACGTCTGTCAGGTCTGTAGCATCTTTGATCTTTGCTTCACCTGAGAAATTCTTTAACCAGTCACTGACAATAACTGTTTTCTCTTCTCCATTTGCATCTGTTTTTACGTATACGGTTTCTTCCTTATCTGCAGTGGACTCGCTGGCTGCTACCGGTACTGCTGCCGGAATCGTAAGAGCTGCAGCGAGAAACATTGCTAATGCTTTCGATAATCTTCTTTTTCTCATAACAATCGCTCTCCTATTCTAAATGACCCATCTTGAGGGTTGTTTTACAGATCAATTTATCAAATATCATAAACATTGCCGGCAGAATGAAGATTACGGCAACGGTACTGATCACAGCTCCTCGTGCAAGTAAGGTACAGATCGCACTGATCATATCAATATTTGAGTAAATCGCAATACCGATCGTTGCTGCGAAGAAACTTAATCCACTTGTAATGATAGACTGCATGGATGTTTCATGTGCAATACGGATCGCTTCCATTTTCTTCTTGCCATTTATACGCTCTTTCTGATAACGGCTTGTCATCAGGATCGCGTAGTCAACGGTTGCACCTAACTGAATCGTTCCGATAACAATACTTGCAACAAACGGCAGTGATAATCCCGTGTAATATGGAACTGCCATATTGACACAGATCGCAAATTCGATCACGGCTACCAGGATCACCGGTAAGGAAATAGATTTAAATACAATTAAAATGATCACAAAGATTGCCGCGATCGACGCGATATTTACATTTCTAAGGTCAACATTGGTTACTGTCTCCAAGTCATTCATCAATGGTGCTTCTCCAATGACCATAGAACCTGGACTGTATTTCTTCACAATGTTGTTGATCTCGTTAATCTGTTTATTTACTTTCTCGGTTGCTGATTTGTAATTTGAACAGATAAACTGCATCTCATACTCATCACTTTGCAACATTTCTTTCATGGAAGAAGGAATCATATCGGATGGAATACTAGAACCGATCACGGAGTTCATTCCGAGACACCATTCAACTCCGTCGACTTTATCGATCTCTTTCTGCATGTTGCTTAATTCCTTCTGACTCATGCCGTTCTTGATCATGACCATATGGATGTTACTCATTCCAAATTCGTCACTTAATTTCTTATTCGCCACATTACTCGGTAAGCTTTGTGGAAGTGATTTGTCAATATTATAGTAAATCTCTGTATGATTATTTCCATAAATTGCTGGGAACAGCAAAATTAAAAATACTACAATCGTTGTTTTATAATGTTTTGTGATAAAGTGTGATGCATTCGTAAGATCTGGCATCAGTGAACGATGGTGTGTCTTCTCAATTAATTTATCACAGATCAGGATCAATGATGGCAAAACTGTTACACAACAGATAACCCCGATAATAACACCTTTCGCCATAACGATACCTAAGTTAGCTCCTAATGCAAATGTCATAAAGCACAGTGCTGCGAATCCAGCGACCGTTGTAACGGAACTTCCTGTAATGGACTTAAATGTATTCGAAATCGCATGTGCCATCGCACGTTCTTTGTCACCTTCAAATCTGATCTTATTACTCTCATAACTGTGCAGAAGGAAGATCGAATAATCCATCGTAACTCCTAACTGCAAGATCGCAGTCAATGCCATTGTAAGATAGGACACATCGCTTAGGAAAATATTCGTTCCCAGGTTATAAAGAATTGCCATTCCGATACTTAACAGGAATAAAAAAGCAACTGCAAAGGATTCCATTGTGACAAATAATACGATCAGAGAAAGTACTGCTGCGATCGTTACGTAGATTGGAATCTCCTGCATAACCAGGTTCTTAATATCGGTAACTACCCCTGACATGCCACTGATAAAGCACTGTTTTCCAACAATCTTACGCATCTGTGTGACTGCTTCCATCGTGTTATCAGATGATGTTGTTTCTTTAAACATTGCGATCATCATTGTTGCGTTCTTATTAAAGAAAACTTTCCTTACTTTCTCAGGAAGCATCTCTTTGGGAACGCTTAGATCAGCGATGTCATCATACCAGATGATCTTATCAACGTGATTGACTTTCTCTAGTTTCTGTTTTAATTTCTGTACGTCATGAAGATTCATATCTTCGACAATGATCATCGAATAGGCTCCGGCTCCAAACTGATCTACCATGATATCCTGCCCCTTCACCGTCTCCAAAGAGTCTGGAAGGTAACTTAAGATGTCATAATTGATCCTTGTCTTCACGATTCCAATGGTTGATGGAATCAATAAAATGAAAGCCAGGAAGACGATGAATTTTCGATGATGTACTAATTTCTTTGCAAATTGTATCATAGCATCCTCCCATCTACATTTATGACGAATAGTCATTTTTAATCTATATAATGGTATACACCAAAAATGACCAAAAGTCAATAAACTTCTTGAAAGTTTTTGACTTTTGGTCATTTTTTCGTTATACTAAAGAAGATGAAAGGAGAAATTACTATGAAAAAGGTCGAATTAAATAAGAAAAAGAAACAAGATGCCCTTTTGAATACGGCATACCAACTGTTTACAGAAAAGGGATTCCAGAAGACCTCCATCTCCGATATCGTAAATGAAGCTGGCGTTGCTAAGGGTACTTTTTATTTGTATTTTAAAGATAAATTAGACATCCGATATAAATTGATCGCCAAAAAATCTGCAGAAGTATTTAAACACGCCTATCAGGAACTTCAAAAACAATCCATTGATCATTTTGAAGACCAACTGATCTTTATCGTTGACCAGGTCATCGGAGCATTAAATGCTAATCCGACTCTGTTAAAACTGATCTCAAAGCATCTAAGCTGGGGAATGTTTAAGAATTCCTTGGTAGAACCGATCGATGATGCCCAGAGAAATATTTATGATATCTATATGGATCTCTTGAAGAATTCTGGTCATGAATTTGATCATCCGGAAGTTATGATCTATATGATCATCGAGATGGTCGCAGGGTCTTGCTATAATGTTATTTTGACTGGGGAGCCTGTTTCAGTTGATGAATTGAAGCCTTATTTGTATCAGTCAATTCGGTTAATCATACAGAATCATATATTGTGATTTGTAGTTTGATGACGGAAATTATTGGTGGAATATTATAAAAAGAAATCATGTGTCCGTACGGTTGCCAACACATGATTTCTTTTTATAATATTCAAATAATTTATGTTATTCAAACCACTACACTGTGTGTATATTTAACGGTATTGGCTAATCATTTTTGTATTCGCTAACAGAAGATTATCTTTCACTTTCATCCCTGCTCATCTTAATCATCTCGTCCCTCGCCTTTTCCATGTAATGATTTCCTTTTGTTGTTTCTATTTTACTTAATTCTATCACATGGAATTGAAATTTACTACTATAGGATTGTCCTGTTTTTAATCCTTCTGTAAACATCCGACAATTGTAAAACAAACTTCGTTCCGCCCAGTCCTCTTGATATGTATTTTGCATTTCAATATTAATCTTCTTGCCACCATTCTGCCCTACATACACACCCACTTGAATTTTTCAATCTTAAATTGTCCACACTCTAGACATCTGGTATATGATAAAAAATAAATAAACGATTGGAAGAACAGCATTAGAATTTTGCCACGTTTTTTACAGATTCGCAGCCGGCTTGGGTGCGTTGTTTGAGCCCCAAAGAGTCCTGTTTTCAATACCCTTGAAGGCGAGTTACGCAAGGAAAGCCGGCGAATCAGCGATTTGTAAAAAACGTGAGGAAAATTCTCTAGCTGCTCTTCCGATCGTTTATTTATTTTTTATCATATACTCAAAATCTACAGTTGGCCAACTACAATTAAAATTTAATACACTCTGATTACTGTAGAAATCTCACGAGTATGTTCCATTCCCTTAATCTCAACCAAAGCATCTGCAAAGTTCTGCTCCAATACAAGATCCGTGATAACAACTAATTCTGCCATATCATTAACCTTGTTCTTCTGAATCACCTGTGCGATACTTACTTGATTCTTTCCTAATGTATCTGCGATTCGAGCAAGAACTCCTGGTTTGTCATCAACTAACAATCTCATGAAATATTTGCTTTCAATCTCTGTGATCTTCTTGATTGGAAGGTCTTTGTAGCATGTACAATGGATTCTTCCTGTGCAATAGAACTGAATATTACGTGCGACATCAATGATATCTCCCATAACTGCACTTGCTGTTGGGAATTCTCCTGCTCCTCTTCCATAGAACATTGCATCATCAACTGCATCTCCATGTACAAAAACTGCGTTAAATGAATCATTGACAGTTGCTAATGGATGATCACTTGGAATCAGCATTGGATGAACACGTACTTCAATTCCAGATTCTGTGTTCTTTGCTACCCCTAACAATTTGATCGTACATCCCATTGCTTCTGCATATTTGATATCTTTTGCTGTGATATTTGTGATTCCTTCTGTGTATACATCATCAAATGTGACTCTAGAGTTAAACGCAATGGATGCCATGATCGCCATCTTACGTCCTGCATCATATCCTTCGATATCAGCTGTTGGATCTGCTTCTGCATATCCTAATTCTGTTGCGAGTGCCAAAGCTTCATCAAATTCCATTCCTTCGTGTGTCATCTTTGTCAGAATGAAGTTTGTTGTTCCATTGACAATACCCATTGCTTCTGAAATATAGTTTCCTGCCAGACACTGTTTTAATGGACGGATAATTGGAATTCCACCTGCAACAGATGCTTCAAATAATAAGTCACATCCATTATGGGAAGCGATATCTAATAATTCACCACCATGCACTGCCATTAAGTCTTTGTTCGCTGTGACAACATTCTTACCTGCCTGAAGAGCTTCTGTAATATAAGTACGGGCGGGTTCAATTCCACCCATAACTTCCACTACGATCTGAATCTCATCATCTGTGATAATATCTTCCCACTGGTCAGTTAATACAGAAGGGTCAATTCCTTCTCTCTTCTTGTTCTTATCTCTAACTAGAACTTTGCTGACAGTCAGACCTGCACCAACTTTGTGAGGTAATTCTTCTCTCTGGCGTTCGATCAGTTTGTATACTCCTGTTCCGACAGTTCCAGAACCAAGGAGGGCTACTTTGATGTTCTTTAACTCTTCCATGATACACTTCCTTTTCTGTTTTTGTTTATCTTTGCTTTTATCGAAATGTGATCTTTTAATCTGATAAATTCGTATAAGTAGTTTTTAGTATATCATATTTTTTTTGATTATCCTATATTTTTTTAATTTCTAGTTAGGAAAAACTATTATGTATAGTTCCAATATTACACCAAACAATACTTCTATTAACTATTTTTCTCATTTCTGTTGACATCAATATTTAAAAGTATTATATTTAAAACATAAACAATTAAGCAATCATTTAATCTTACAAAAAGGAGATTTCTATGGATAAAACGGAGAAATATAACATTGCTTCCATGGATATTCATGGTCATGGATGTGATGTTACAGAATTAAAACATGTTCTTCCACCAGAAGAATTTGCCATTGAAACTGCCAGTTTATTTGGTCTGTTAAGTGACAGTACCAGACTTCGTATTTTGTATCTTTTATACCACCGTGAAGTCTGTGTTAGAAATATCGCAGAAGCGATTGAGATGAGCCCACCAGCAGTGTCTCATCATCTTCGCTCTCTGAAGCAATTAGGTGTGATCACAAGCAGACGAATTGGGAAAGAAGTTCATTATACGATCGCAGACACTGCTGACGGAGAGCTTGTATCTGATCTGTTAAAGACTGTATTTGAAAGGAGGGGTATTTATGAAGAAGACTTATGAGTTTGAGAATCTTGGCTGTGCTCATTGTGCAGGTAAAATGGAAGAAAAAATCGGGAAACTTCCTGATGTTGAAAGTGTAAATCTTTCATTTCCTATGAAAAAAATGTATGTTGAAACTTCTCGTGAAGATCTGCTTCCTGAGATTCAAAAGATTTGTACGGATATTGAACCGGATGTTATTGTGACGGAAGTTACGAAAAAATCATCTAAACGGAAAAAACATGTGGAAGAAGATTCTCATGAAAGTCATGAACATCATCACCATCACGATGAACACTGTGACTGTGGATATGATCACAACCATAATGAACATGAGCACCTCGAACATCATCACCATCATGATGAACACTGCGACTGCGGGTGTGAACACGATCACGAAGAACATGAACACCACAAACATCATCACCATCATGATGAACACTGCGATTGTGGCTGCTGTGATGATGACGATGACGATGATGAATCAATTGCAGCTGCTGCAAATCGTGAAGGAAATGGTCAGGCAACCGTATTTATTGTCGAGAAATTAGGCTGTGCTCATTGTGCAGGTAAAATGGAAGAACAGATTTCTCATCTTCCCGGTGTTGAAGCCGTCAATCTGACATTTGCAACAAAGCAGTTACGTGTATGGTCTGATAATGCCAAAACATTATTGCCTCAAATTCAAGATATTTGTACTTCCATCGAACCAGATGTCAAAGTCGTTGTCCGTGAAAATACTGTCCGTGCACAAAAAGAAGCGAAAAAAGCCAAAGAGAATTCTGAAGATAACAGAGAATTCTGGGAACTTGGTGCTGGTATCGTTTTATTTATTGCCGGAAAAGCATTGGAATCTTCCAAGCCTGTATACAGTATGGTATGTTTTATCCTTGCATATTTAATCTTAGGAATTAAGATCGTATGGACCGCTCTTAAAAATATCTCTAAAGGTCAGGTTTTTGATGAAAACTTCTTAATGAGTATCGCAACGATCGGTGCTTTCGGCGTCGGAGAATTTGCGGAAGCGGTCGGTGTTATGATGTTTTATCGTATTGGTGAATTATTTGAAGAAAAAGCTGTGGAACGAAGCCGTTCCCAGATCATGGATGTCATTGATATGCGACCTGAAGTTGTCAACCTTGTTGATGATCATGGAGATGTCACTGTAATTGATGCCGAAGAAGCTGAAATCGGAGATATCTTATTAGTACGTCCTGGTGACCGTATTCCATTAGATGGTATCATCACAGATGGGGAAACGATGATCGATACTTCTCCTGTTACCGGAGAACCCATTCCTGTTTCTGCCTCTGTCGGAACAGATGTAACTTCTGGATGTTTAAATACTTCTGGTGTTATCAAGATCAAGGTAGAAAAAGTACTGGAAGAATCTATGGTCACAAGAATCATGGATTCCGTAGAAAATGCAGCCGCAAGCAAACCAAAGATGGATCGTTTTATCACACGTTTTTCTCGTGTATATACTCCATTTGTCGTACTTCTTGCCCTTGCAACTGCGATCATTCCTTCTTTAGTGACAGGAAACTGGACACACTGGATATACACAGCTTTAACTTTCCTTGTAATCAGCTGTCCTTGTGCCCTTGTATTAAGTGTACCTCTTGCATTCTTCTCTGGAATCGGGGCTGGATCTAAGATCGGTATCTTATTTAAAGGCGGAGCTGCACTTGAAACATTAAAAGATATTACTTCTGTTGTCATGGATAAGACTGGAACGATCACAAAAGGAAACTTCAAAGTTCAGGATGTGATCCCTCTCGGAAATGCAACCAGACATGAAATATTATCACTTGCTGCTTCCTGCGAAGAATCTTCTACTCATCCAATCGGAAAGAGTATCATGGAAGCTGCCAAAGATGAAAATGTAACTTATAAAACACCTGAAAACGCAAAAGAAATCGCTGGACATGGTTCTGTTATCACAATTGATAACTCAGAAATCTTAGCTGGCAATAAAAAATTGATGGCTCAGTATCATGTAACTGGAGACTATCCAAACACAACTTCTTATGGAACTGAAGTTTTTCTTGCAAAAGATGGTGTGTTAATTGGTGCAATCGTTATTGCAGATACATTAAAAGACGATGCGAAATCCGCCATTGCTTCCTTAAAAGCACAGAATCTTCACACGGTTATGTTAACTGGAGATTCCGAAACAACTGCAAATGCGATTGCAAAAGAAACTGGAATTAACGAAGTTTACTCAAGACTTCTTCCTGATGAAAAACTTGCCAAACTTCAGGAACAGAGAAGCAAACATGGAGCTGTTATGTTTGTTGGTGACGGTATCAACGATGCCCCTGTATTAGCTGGTGCTGATTGCGGTGCTGCCATGGGAAGCGGTGCTGATGCTGCAATCGAAGCAGCAGATGTTGTATTCATGACCTCAAACGTTGAAGCAATTCCACAGGCAATCTCTATCGGCAAAAAAGCTTGTAAGATCGCTTGGCAGAATGTTGTATTTGCATTGGCGATCAAGGCATTAGTAATGATCCTTGGACTGCTTGGATTCGCAAATATGTGGATGGCTGTGTTCGCAGATAGCGGAGTCGCAATGCTATGCGTAATAAACTCTATACGTGCAATGAAATTGTGATTTGTCGTTTGAAGACGGAAATTATTGGTGGAATATTATAAAAAGAGATCATGTGTCTGCAACCAATGTCATTAAGTTAAGATGATATAATAGGAATCGCTATATCAGAAATGATATGGGGGTTCCTTTTTTGCACCTTTTTTACAAAAAATACTTGACACAGATTCAAAAATGTGCGGCCGCTTTCGCTATTGAATGAAAATAAGATTGCAAAAGCGGCCCTTGTAATTAAGTAAGAAATTAATTGCAAGGAGGTAACAAATGAATTCACAACAAATTAAAGAAATTTTATTATCTGAAATTCACGAGGTGTCTATCAACTATGAAAAATACTGCAATGATCCCAAACATGATTTTTCCAGAAAACGCAAACTACCATTTGAACTAATGCTGAAAAACATCATAGGAATGGGAAGCAAAAGTATTACAAATGAATTGATTGACATCTTTCAGGCTTCCAGTGAAATGCCGTCTGCATCGGCATTTGTACAGCAGCGCACAAAAATCAAACCAGAGGCACTAAAAGCCGTGTTTGATGGATTCATGAGCAGGATACTGGCATCGGCGGACAAAATGAGAATTCTGGCAGTTGATGGCTCTGATATTCAGATTGAAACAAATCCAAAAGACAAGACGTCACACATTTCCACTTCCATAGACAAAAAATCCTTTAATCTTTTACATTTAAATGCATTGTACGATTTGGAGGAACATGTTTACACTGACGCAATAATTCAGGCTGCAAAAAGCCAAAACGAACATGGAGCTCTGAATGAAATGGTTGACAGGTCTGAAATCCCGAAGGCTCTTGTGATTGCTGACAGAGGATATGAATCTTACAATGACATGGCTCATATACAGGAAAAAGGATGGTTTTTTCTCATTCGCATAAAAGATGGACGTAATGGCATAAAAATGGGACTTGAGCTTCCGAGGAGAAATGAATTTGATCTTGACATGTCATTGAAGCTTACCAGAAAACAGACAAATGATGTAAAGAAATTGCTTAAGGATAAAAATCATTATCGTTATATTGCAAGTTCAGCGACATTTGATTTTCTGCCTTCACACTCCAGAAAATCTGAACAGCCAAGGTTTTATGAGATAAATTTCAGAATTGTAAGGTTTGAAATAACACCGGGAAATTATGAAACGGTACTCACAAGTCTGGATGTGAATAAATATCCTCCGAAAGAATTGAAACGACTGTATGCGCTGCGTTGGGGAATAGAAACATCTTTCAGAGACTTGAAATATACGGTTGGAATGTTGAATTTTCATTCAAAAAAGGTGATGTGCATTCATCAGGAAATCTACGCACATTTAATCATATATAACTTTTCTGAAATGATTACCTCACACGTAGCCATTAGCAAAAAGAAAAGATTATATACATACAAAGCAAACTTTTCCGTGGCAGTTCATGTGTGCAGATTATTCTTTTATGAAAAAGCGACATCACCCGGATTGGAAGCCATAATTTCAAAGAATCTGATTCCCATCAGACCGGACAGACATTATACACGGAAACGGTCAGAAAAGGGATTTTGTGGCTTCCTATATAGAGTAGCATAATAATTGGAAATTGAAAACCAATTTTAGACAGACTTAGATCTGTCTTATTGTGATACCTAAAGTTAAAAAGAAAGCGATTGAAGAAAATAATTTCTCAATCGCTCTTGCGGTATTATTCCATCCAAGTAACCATCTGCTAACTTATTTCTCTTTGTCTTAGTCCTTTTAATCCTCCCTTCTATTTGTTTCACTTCTTTTTCTATTTTCTCATCCTTTAAAATTACCTCTATCTTATCTAATAAATCTTCCAAAATATCCTGATTATTTTCACATAATATTTTATATGATTCTACAAATGCTTTTTCTATTACCGCCTCTGGTATTGCTTTTGATTCAGGACAAAATCTTTTTCCTTTTTTCGCAGATTTTACACATTGCCATATTACTTTTGAATATTTCGAACTGCTATGCCAAGTTCTTTTTGATAAATTTGACCCACAAAAATAACACTGCAACATACAGCTAAATGCATATTGTCTTCTGATTCTAACTCTATTCGATTCTGTTGATGTCTTTGCTCGTTTTACATTTCTTGATATTCGCAATTCCTGTGCTTTGTCAAAAACCTTTCGTGATACAATCGGTTCATGATGTCCTTCTACATAAAACTTATCTTCTTCTCCATTGTTAGGCAATCTTCTCTTTGATATAGGATCAACCGTATAAGTCTTTCCCTGTAGCATGTCTCCCATATATTTTTCATTTTTTATGATATTTAAAATTATCGAACATGTCCATTGACAATGATTATACGTGAGAATTCCTTCTTCATTCAATTCTCTTGCAATTACAGTTCCTCCAGCTCCTTGTAAATATCTATCGAAAATATGCCTTACAGTTTCTGCCTCTGATTCTACAATTTTCAATTCACCCGTTTCTTTATCACGATCATATCCAAAGCATCGACTAAATCCTACCAATTCACCTCTTTTCATTTTCATCTTAAGTCCTTTTTTAACGTATGCAGAAGTATTTTCCACTTCCTGTTGTGCAACAGAACTTAGGATTGTCATTAGAAATTCACCGTCTACCAGCGTATTGATCTTTTCAACTTCAAAATAAATAGCTACATTCTTTTCTCTTAACAAACGGACATATCTTAAAGTATCCAATGTATTTCTTGCAAACCTTGGAATACTCTTTGTAATGATCATATCAATTTTTCCATCCATACAATCTTCTATGAGTCGTTGAAAATCTTCTCTAGGTCTTACACTTGTTCCTGTAATAGCCTTATCAGCATAAATTCCAACAAATTCCTATTCTTCATTCTTCTGAATTAAATCAGTATAATATTTAATCATAGAATTATAACTTTTAATCTGATCTTCATCATCTGTGCTGACTCTACAATATGCTGCAACTCTAAGTTTCTTAACTTTTCTATGAAAAGCTCCTAAAACTGATTTGTTTCCTTGTATAATTTTTACTTCCATTTTCTTTTTATCCTTTGCTATGTTGTAATGCTACACATTCTAATGAAGTCAATTTTTCACGTCAAATAACTAAATCAGACAAAACTCCATATTCTTTCATCAATTCTTTTTTTATCTTTTCGTATTCTTTCTCATCAATTAATTTTTTGTTCAATAATTGCTTTAACATTGCTATTTGCATGCTGTATTTTAATATTTCATCATCTTCCATAAATCAGTTCCTTCCTATTAAATAGAATATTAATCCTACAAGCATCCCTGGAATCAGGACCGCATTGGAATCTCACCATCTCTATGGACTGATCTATATCAGAAGTATCATTATTAAAAGGCAACATCTTCGCCAAAGATTTTCCATTTTCTTTTTACAATCAGATATTTATTCGCTCCGATTCATCTTCTTCAACTTTGCGCCACCGTGGCGCAAAGTACATCAAATGAATAATTCATCATCATGGCGTATCCATTGAAGGGCTTTGTTGCCTTACACGTCTTGTAGGATTATATTTAATTATCAATGTACCATTAAGAGAATTTTTCCCTTCTACATATATCTCGATCTGATTTACCAAAATGTTCGGTTTTTCAACGTATTTTTTTAAGAAATTCATTGTTCCATTTTCTATTTTATTTTTCTATTTATCTATGTTATATTATCCATATACCATAAACAGATGTTCGAAAGTGAGGTGTTGACTACGGCTAAGTTAAATAAAATCAAACAAGATACTATCTTAAAAAATTTTTGGAAAAACAATGACCGATTTGCTGATCTTTTTAATACTTTCCTATTTAATGGAGAAGAAATATTAAAACCTGATGATCTAACAGAAGTAGATACAGATGTTTCTTCCATGTTAAAATTCAATGGTCATGCTGAAACTGTCCAAAAAATATTAGATGTAGTAAAAAAGAAAGAAACTTTGCTTCTACGGATGAATTTTTATCAAAATTCAGAAAAACAGATCGTCTGCATGGAATGGTAACGCTTTGCATATACTATGGCGAAAAGGAGTGGGATGGTCCACTTTCATTAGTTGATATGTTAGATATTCCTGATAAGTTAAAATTTATTTTTTCTGATTATAAGTTTAATCTTATCCAAATGCAGTCTTGTAACAATTTACATTTTCATAACTACGATATAAATACTGTATTTGATCTTAGCAGTTCTATTTATAATCGTGATTATGAGAAAATCAACAAATTATACAAAAATCAACCAATTTCTCCAGAACTTGCACTGGTAGTTGGAGCAATTACAGAATCCCAGGAACTTATTGATCACGCTTTAGAGAATGAGAAGAAAGGGGCGATTAATATGTGTACCGCTTTAGAAGAACTAAAAAAAGAGGGCGTGCAGGAAGGTCTGCAAAAAGGTTTACAAGAAGGTTTACAAAAAGGCGAAGTTAAAGGAATTATTCAAACTTGTAAATTATTTAATCCTGATCAAGATGCTGCCCTTAAGCTTATCATGGATAAATTTTCTTTGTCACAGGAAACAGCTCTTGCTTATATTAAAAAATACTGGTAAATCAAAATCACCGGCTTAGCTGGTGTTTTGTACTAGCCCTATAAGGGCTTATTACCGACGTTAAGTCTAAAAACCCATCGAATTTGGTTCGCCAACTGTACCGTCTTTTACTTATTAAGCCCTACGGGGCTTATTTTATTGTTAGGCTTTAAGCCTGTTCATCAAAGTTCCGTAGACCTTTCCGGGATTTCCGGCTCCGCCAATACCTGATCCATGTGTTCTACTGCATTGCCCACCTGCATGGCGTTGACGAAGGCATACAGCACCTTCATCAAAATGGAAGCCACCACAGACACAAAGATCAAATAGAAAATGAAGGAAGCCACAAAAGACTGATAATCTGTGGTGGAGCTGCCGATCCAAATGCCCATCGGGATAATAAACAGATAAATTCCATTTAGCGCGGCGGTAAAGGCCGCTGTCATCAGTTCCTGGCTCAGAGAGTACGGAATGACGGTTTTGGTATAATTCTTAATAGAATAGTGCAGACGCTTAAAAGAGAAGGATTTCTGGCGGAAAGCCTTAACCACAGCAATCCCTCAGATGTACTCTACGGAAGCATTACTCATATCCTCCAGCGATGTCTGGTAGTCCTCCATCAGTTTCTTTGTCTTGTTGCCGCCGGAAGTCACCCCATACATCAGGAACGAAACGATAATTCCTACAAAGGTTGCCAGGCCAAATCGCCAATCAACGATGAACACCAGCACCAACATGACCACCGGCGCTACAAAAGCAGAAATCATGTTGGGAAGGTCGTGTATAAATGTCAACATTAAAATGTACATTTTTGATCATTTAAGAATGTACATTTTT